>MTEW01003628.1_pt1 | contig 230182 bp, 201 predicted proteins | sample 1042681 | NCBI WGS metagenome assembly MTEW01 (sample SAMN06185811, study PRJNA358809) | soil metagenome | isolation source: soil biostimulated with citrate as carbon source | place: India | collected 2015-05-23 | reverse complement strand
GCGGAAAACGTACGTCGTTGCTTACTCATCAGACACCTCTCTCACGGCGAAGATTTTCGCCTAAATCGGTGTCCGGGATCAGTAGACCACTACAATTTTCCGCCGTTACGAGGATGAGTTCGAAATCCTCCGGCAAATCCTCAAAGAGAATCGAACGGTGAGACGTAGTCTGGAACGCCAGGCGAACCTAGCTAAGAAGTTTGAGGGGTAGGGGTTGCAGTTTCAGGGATGGGGGTAGGTTAGGCTAGAGCAGTGCTGTTGCACGACGACTAGGGAGCTAGGCGGTGGGGCGGACATTCGCTTTCGTCGATGAGTCGGGAAACCATGATCTGGACACCACGAAGTCGGGCAGTTCCGGCTATTTCGTTGCCTGCTCAGTGATTGTCGTAGAGAAGAATCTTAAACAGGCTCACGAGCTCGCTGAGGCGATTCGGGCGCGTAACTTCCAGACGGGCGAGATCAAGTCCAGCAATCTTAAAGCGAAGGATTCAGAGCGTCGGAAGCGAATCCTGCTCGAGCTCGCTGAGCTTCCCTTAAAACTTTACTTCACGGTGGTCGACAAGAACCGTGTTTACCGCGATGGCGGTTTTAAATTTAAGCAGTCCTTCATCAAGTACGTGAACGGACTGCTGTACCAGCGCCTGTTCAACTGCGAAAATTTGCACATGACGGTCGATGAACACGGAGGGTCGGAGTTTCAGGCCAGCTTGAAGTGCTATGTCGAAGCCCGTTATGTGGATGACCTTTTCAGGGAAGAGGCATTTCAAACTAAGAACAGCAAAGATGACGTGCTGATCCAAGTCGCAGATTTCTTCGCGGGCTCTATCGCTCAGATCTACGAGGGGAAGGCGCCAGATGATGTTGAAGGGGCGTATAAGACCATCTTGCGAGACATCACGCTGGGCATTCTCGAGTGGCCCCCGAAGTATCAATCGCTCTTGCCGCCAATGGACGCGTCAGCCTATGCAGACCATCGGGTACATCAGGCAGCGATCAAGCAGGCCGATAGATTCACGGAAAAAGTGAGCCAGCACCCTGATGAGGATCAGCGACTCCAGCTCTGCATCCTGGACTACCTCCGCTTTCGAAGCGAGTTCGTAAGCGACGAGTATGTTTCGACTGCGGAAATCATCGACCACCTAGCTGATCGAGGATTTGGCGATCTCGGAGAGCAGAAGATTCGATCCAGCGGTATTGCAAAACTGAGGGATGCCGAAGTCATCATCGCCAGCTGTCAGAAGGGATACAAATTCCCTAAGACGCGCGCTGACATCAACGATTTTCTGGAGCTTGCTTCGAGCCAAGTCGTGCCGCTTTTAGATCGAGTCAAGAAAGCTAGGGACGTCTACTTGCTCAGCAGTGTCGGTGAGTACGACGTTTTTGGGGGGGGATGGATTTGCACAGCTCAGAAAACTGTTGTCTTCGCTTGATGCATTGTGAGACCTGGAGCCTGGCGTTTAGAGCCCGCTCAGAAGGTGCTGCCGACAGGGTCAGAAGCTCCGTAGCGGCCTGTCATCATCGTCCGCTTCCGGCCCAGGCTGTGTAAAAACGTTGGCATCGACCTTGCTCGGATTTGATGGAATCAAACTCAGCAGGGCGGCCCATGAAGCGTTTCATCCAGGGAGAACATCGAGGTCAAAGCACGCTGCTTCCGGAGAGCCTGGATGACTACGTCGCGGACACCAACCCGGTGCGGGTGGTCGATGTGTTCGTCGATGAACTCGACCTTGGTCGACTCGGTTTCGACGGCGTGGTCCCGGCGGAAACCGGTCGGCCTGCTTACCATCCCGCTGTTTTGCTGAAGATCTACATCTACGGCTACCTCAACCGCATCCAGTCCAGTCGCCGCCTCGAGCGCGAGGCCCTACGCAATGTCGAGCTGATGTGGTTGACCGGCCGCCTGATGCCGGACTTCAAAACCATCGCCAACTTCCGCAAGGACAACGGCACTGCGATTCGTCGGGTCTGTCGGCAGTTCGTGGCGCTGTGTCAGCAGCTCGGCTTGTTCGCCGAGGCGCTGGTGGCCATCGATGGCAGCAAGTTCAAGGCGGTCAACAATCGCGACCGCAACTTCACCAGTGCAAAGCTGCAACGGCGGATGGAGGAGATCGAGTCCAGCATCAGCCGCTATCTCACCGCGCTGGACACCGCCGATCGCCAGGGGCCTGCGGTGGCGCAGGCCAAGGCCGAACGCTTGCACAACAAGATCGCGGCGCTGAAAGCCAAGATGCAGGAACTCCAGGCCATCGAGACCCAGCTTGAGGCCACCCCAGACAGGCAGATCTCCCTGACCGATCCCGATGCCCGTTCGATGAAGACGCGCAGCAGCGGAATGGTTGGCTACAACGTGCAGGCGGCAGTCGATGCGAAACACCACCTGATCGTGACCCACGAGGTCACGAACGACGGAGTCGATCGAGACCAACTGAGTGCGATGGCCAAGCAGGCGCGGGAAGCCATGGGCGTCGAGGAACTCTCAGTGGGCGCCGACCGGGGCTAATTCAAGAGCGAGGAAATCCTCGCCTGCCACGAAGCTGGAATCACAGTTTTTTTACCCAAGACACTGACTTCGGGAGCGGCAGCGGCTGGCCGTTTTGGCAAAGGGGATTTCATCTATGACGCAACCAAGAACGAGTACCGCTGCCCTGCCGGGCAAAGCCTGATCTGGCGTTTCTCACACGCCGAGAAAGGGCTAAAGTTGCACCGTTACTGGAGTTCGAACTCCCAAGGGTGTGCGTTGAAGGAGCACTGCACACCCAGCTCAGAGCGTCGGGTGAGTCGCTGGGAACATGAGTCAGTGTTCGACGCGATGCAGTTCCGCCTGGATCAGGCACCGGAGATGATGCGCATCCGCCGCCAGACGGTGGAGCACCCATTCGGCACGCTGAAGTCCTGGATGGGCGCCACCCATTTCCTCACCCGAACGCTCGAGCGGGTGAGCACGGAGATGAGCCTGCATGCGCTCGCCTACAACTTCAAACGAGTGCTGAACCTGCTGGGCAATAGTGCGCTGATGGCCGCCATTAAGGCCTGAAACTCCATTGGTGGCCCGCTGAGCCCGTCGCACAGCATCGCGGAGCCACACTTTCCCAAAGCAGCTGAATGACCAGGATCGACACGCCCAGCGCCGAAAGGGCCGCTGGAGGCTGCTAGAACCATCCAATATCCAGCTATCCATCACTCGCTGCGTTTTTACACGGCCTGGGCCAAAAGGAGACTTTTAGAGCAAAAAAAGCCGCCAGTGTGGTGGCGGCGAGGTCGCAGCTTGAGGCTGTTGACTAAGTCACGTCTGTCTGGGGCCTCCAGGCATCTGGGCCTTTGATGCTTAGAGGTACCGCAGATCGTGATAACGATCCGCGGGTGCGAGCGGAGTCGGCACCATCAGCCCGACACAAAATGGGTTAGCGACGCCGCTCGAACGCATTGCCGTCCTCAGCCATTGCTGGGGAACGCGAACTGCGCCGCCTCATGGCTGGCACCCTTGGGCCAGCGCTGGGTGATGGCCTTTTTGCGGGTGTAGAAACGCACGCCGTCCGGTCCGTAGGCGTGCAGGTCGCCGAACAGGGAGCGCTTCCAGCCGCCGAAGCTGTGGTAGGCCACCGGCACCGGCAGCGGCACGTTGACGCCGACCATGCCCACTTCGATCTCGTCGCAGAACAAGCGGGCAGACTCACCGTCGCGGGTGAAGATGCAGGTACCATTGCCGTATTCGTGGTCGTTGATCAGCTGCATGGCCTCTTCCAGGCTGCCGACGCGAACGATGCAAAGTACTGGGCCGAAGATTTCTTCCTGGTAGATGCGCATGTCAGCTTTGACGTGGTCGAACAGAGTGCCGCCCACGAAGTAGCCGTCTTCATGGCCGGCCACGCGGTAGCCACGGCCGTCCACCACCAGTTTGGCGCCGGCAGCGACGCCGTCGTCGATGTAGCCGACCACCTTGTCGCGGGCGGCGGCGGTAACCAGCGGCCCCATGTCCAGACCGCAGTTGGTGCCGGCGCCGATCTTCAGGTCCTTGATCTGTGGCACGATCTTTTCCACCAGCGCATCGGCAATCTGGTCGCCCACACACACGGCCACGGAGATGGCCATGCAGCGCTCGCCGCAGGAACCGTAGGCGGCGCCCATCAGCGCGCTGACGGCGTTGTCGAGGTCGGCGTCGGGCATCAGCACCGCGTGGTTCTTGGCGCCGCCCAGGGCCTGCACGCGCTTGCCGCGCTTGGTGCCTTCGGCATAGATGTATTCGGCGATCGGGGTCGAACCGACGAAGCTCAGGGCCTTCACTTCCGGGGCCTCGATCAGCGCGTCCACGGCTTCCTTGTCGCCGTTGACCACGTTCAGCACGCCCTTGGGCAGGCCGGCCTGATGGAACAGCTCGGCGATCAGCAGGGTGGAGCTCGGGTCACGCTCGGACGGCTTGAGGATGAAGGTGTTGCCGCAGGCAATGGCCAGCGGGTACATCCACAGCGGCACCATCGCCGGGAAGTTGAACGGGGTGATCCCGGCAACTACGCCGATGGGTTGCAGATCGCTCCATGCGTCGATGTTCGGACCGACGTTGCGGCTGTATTCGCCCTTGAGGATTTCCGGGGCAGCCGTGGCGAACTCGACGTTCTCGATGCCGCGCTTCAGCTCGCCGACGGCGTCTTCGATGGTCTTGCCGTGCTCCTCGCTGATCAGCTTGGCAATGCGCTGCTCATTGGCTTCCAGGAGCTGCTTGAAGCGGAACAGCACCTGGGCGCGCTTGGCTGGCGGAGTGTTGCGCCAAGCCGGGAAGGCGGCCTTGGCGGCATCGATGGCCTGCTGCACGGTGGCACGACTAGCCAGGCCCAGCTTGTGGATGGCTTCTCCGGTGGACGGGTTGAACACATCGGTGGTGCGGCCTTCGGTGGCGATGCGTTCGCCGTTGATCAGGTGCGGGACGTTGGACATGGTCTTTCCTCGAGTGTGAGAGCTCGGCTTTCTATAGCGAAGCCAGAAGGGCCCCTCGTGAGTCATCAGGAGGGGGCCGCACATTTAGTTGATGCCTTGCAGGGCCTGGCCGACGGCGTCGAACAGGCGGTCCAGTTCTTCCGGCTTGGCATTGAAGGTCGGGCCGAACTGCAGGGTGTCGCCGCCGAAGCGCACGTAGAAGCCGGCTCTCCACAGTGCCATGCCGACCTCGAACGGACGGACGATAGCGTCGCCGTCACGCGGGGCGATCTGCAGGGCACCGGCGAGGCCGCAGTTGCGGATGTCGATGACGTGCTTGGCGCCCTTCAGGCCGTGGATGGCCTTCTCGAAGTGCGGCGCCAGTTCGGCCGATTGCTGCACCAGGTTTTCCTTCTCCAGCAGGTCCAGGGCGGCCAGGCCAGCAGCGCAGGCGACCGGGTGCGCGGAGTAGGTGTAGCCGTGGGTGAACTCGACGGCGTACTCGGGCGTCGCCTGGTTCATGAAGGTCTGGTAGATCTCGCGGCTGGCAATCACCGCGCCCATGGGGATGGCGCCGTTGGTGACCTGCTTGGCCACGTTCATCAGGTCCGGGGTCACGCCGAAGTACTCGGCACCGGTCATCGTGCCCATGCGGCCGAAGGCGGTGATCACTTCGTCGAAGATCAGCAGGATGTTGTGCTGGTCGCAGATTTCGCGCAGGCGCTGCAGGTAGCCGGCCGGAGGCACGATCACACCAGCGGAACCGGACATCGGCTCGACGATCACGGCGGCGATGTTGGAGGCGTCATGCAGTTCGATCAGCTTCAGCAGTTCGTTGGCCAGTTCCACACCGCCGGTTTCGGCTGCGCCCTTGGTGAAGGCCAGGCCCGGTTGCAGGGTGTGCGGCAGGTGGTCGACGTCCATCAGTTGGCCGAACATCTTGCGGTTGCCGCCGATGCCGCCCAGCGCAGTGCCGGCCACGTTCACGCCGTGGTAGCCACGGGCACGGCCGATCAGCTTGGTCTTGCTCGGCTGGCCTTTCAGGCGCCAGTAGGCGCGGGCCATCTTGATAGCGGTGTCGGCGCTTTCGGAGCCGGAGCCGGTGAAGAACACATGGTCCAGGCCATCGGGAGTCAGACTGGTGATCTTCTCGGCCAACTGGAAGGACAGTGGATGGCCATATTGGAATGCCGGGGCATAGTCGAGGGTGCCCAGTTGCTTGGCCACGGCCTCCTGGATTTCCTTGCGCGAGTGACCGGCGCCGCAGGTCCACAGGCCGGAGAGGCTGTCGAAGACACGACGACCGTGTTCGTCAATCAGCCAACTGTCTTCGGCACCGACGATGAAACGCGGATCGCGGTGGAAATTGCGGTTGGCGGAAAACGGCATCCAGTGAGCGTCCAGCTTGAGCTGGCTGGCAAGCGATGGCGTTTGCAGCAGGGCCTGGTTCATGACGGGAATCCTGGGGCGGTGGAAGTTGCCTTCAGCTTGTGCTTCACCAATGTGTGAGTTAAATCTTTATTTACTTGCATTCACATATTGAAAGACTCACCTATGCCGAAGAAGTCCCCACTGAGCCAGGTCAGCGATTTCGATCTGCGCCTGCTGCGCCTGTTCAAGACCGTGGCCGAATGCGGCAGTTTTTCAGCTGCCGAAGGCGCACTGGGAATCACCCGCTCGGCCATCAGCCTGCACATGAGCGACCTGGAGAAGCGCCTCGGCATGCGCCTGTGCCAGCGCGGCAGGGCCGGTTTCGCGCTGACCGACGAGGGGAGGGAAGTGCTGCGGGCCAGCGAGACGGTGCTGGTGGCCATCGAGGGCTTTCGCAGCGAGGTCAACCAGATGCACCAGCAGCTGCGCGGTGACCTAAACGTCGGGATCGTGAACAACCTGGTGACCCAGCCCAGGATGCGCATCACCCAGGCGCTCAAGGCGGTGCGCGCGGAGGGGGCGGGGGTGCGTATCAACCTCAGCATGAGTACCCCCGGCGAAATCGAGCGCGGCCTGCTGGACGGGCGATTGCATGTGGGCGCCGTGCCACTGATCACCCCCTTGTCGGGGCTGGAGTACAGCCTGCTCTACGAGGAGCGCTCGAACCTCTACTGCAGCCACGAGCACCCGCTGTTCGCACGCGCCGCAGAAGTCAGCAACGAGGACCTCAAGTCCGCGGATGCCGTGGTGCCGAGCTACCGCATGTCGGCGGAGGCGATCGGTCTGCACCAGTTGCTGAACTTCGCCGCGTCGGCCACGGACCGGGAGGGCATCGCCTTCCTGATCCTGACCGGCAGCTACATCGGTTTCCTGCCGGATCATTACGCCGCTGCCTGGGTGGAAAAGGGGCTGATGGCGCCGCTCTGCCCTGACCGGCTGTTCTTCGAGGCCAAGCTGGCGATCGCGACCCGCAAAGGGCGCCGGCAGAACCTCATCCTCGAACGCTTCCTCGACTCCCTCCATAACACCCGCTAAGCCCCGCCACTTCTCGCTTCGTTCTTCACGAACAGTCGCCCCGTCCTGCGGATGGGCGCGACCGTTCGGTCATTCCTTTGAAAAAAACTCCAGGTCGCGTGTTGACACGATCTTTCGATCGGTCCTAGTCTGAATACAGCACTGCACACATTGAGATATGCATTACAACATGCAGTGCAAAATCGATTGCTGACTCTTCTGCCTACAAAAACAACGTTCCCGGAGAGATTCAAAATGGCTCGGTTCTTCTCTCGCTCCATCCGCAGTGTGCTCGCATGTGTTGCAACGGTCGGCGCACTGCTCTCCCAGGCCCCTGCCCAGGCGGCCGAAACGCAAATCTGGAAAGACATCCAAAAGGCCGGCGTACTGCGCTGCGGTGCGGCGGTTGCTGCTCCGTACGTCATGCGGGATGCCGCAACCGGCCAGTACAGCGGTTACTTCGTGGACCTGTGCCGGGACTTCGGCGAGAAGGTGCTGAAGGTCAAGGTTGAGTTCGTGGACACCAACTGGGACAACCTCGTCGCCGGCCTGCAAAGCGGCAAGTGGGACCTGGCCATGGCCCTGAACCAGACGCCGGAGCGGGCCCTGGCAGTGTCCTTCTCGGCGCCGGCCACCGACTACCAGGTGTCGCTGCTGGTGAACAAGGACAACCCCAAGTTCGCCGGCGCCGGCAACACCATCGCCGACTATGACAAGGAAGGCGTTACCTTCGCTGTGATGTCCGGTACCGCCCAGGACAAGGCGATTTCCGCAGCGGTGAAGACTGCCAAGATCATGCGCTTGCCCGGCATGGATGAAACCCGCCTGGCGGTGATGTCCCGTCGCGCCGATGTGCTGGTGGACGCCAGCGATACCAACCACCTCTTCGCGGTCGCCAACCCGGACTGGGCCAAGGAAGTCCTGCCCAAACCGGCCCTGGCCAAACAGGGCGTGGCCTTCGGTGTGCGTCGCGACGCCAGCGCCGCCGACCTGCAGGTGCTGAACATCTACGTCACCCAACGCCGCGAGACCGGTGAAATCGACGCCCTAGTCGACAAGGCCTCCCTCCAGGCCAACGCCGCCGAAAAAACCGCCCAGTGATCCCTCGTTGACCCCCGAGGGCCTCGACGAGAGGCCCTCCCGGAGAACTTCCTATGAATTCCCCCTATCTGGTGGCTTCCCAGCCACAGTCCCAGCCCGTGATCGCCTCCAATTCGGCTTCCGGCGACTTCATCCAGCTGCGCGGCGTACGCAAGTCCTATGGCGAGCAACTGGTCGTGATGGACAACCTGAACCTGGACATGCGTGCCGATGACCGTCTGGTGATCATTGGTCCGAGCGGCAGCGGCAAGAGCTCCCTGCTGCGGGTCCTGATGGGGCTGGAAGGTATCCAGGGCGGAACCATCAACTTCCAGGGCAAGCCGTACATCAATGGCTCCAGCGGACGCGCAAAGCTGGACGAGAAGCTGCAGAACCAGATCGGCATGGTGTTCCAGCATTACACCCTGTTCCCGCACCTATCGGTGCTGAGCAACCTGATCCTGGCACCGACCAAGGTCCATGGCCTGTCCAAGGCCGAGGCGACTGAGAAAGCCCGTGTGTACCTCGCTCGCCTGGGGCTGGAAAGCAAGCTCAATGCCTACCCGAGTCAGCTCTCCGGCGGCCAGAAGCAGCGCGTGGCGATTGCCCGGGCGCTGATGCTCGAACCCAAGCTGATGCTGTTCGATGAGGTGACCTCCGCGCTCGACCCGGAAATGGTCATCGAAGTGCAGAACGTGATGCTGCAACTGGCCGAGCAGAAGATGGCGATGATCATCGTCACCCACGACATGCACTTCGCCCGGCACATCGCCACCCGCGTGGTGTTCTGCGCCAACGGCAAGGTGGTGGAGCAGGGCCCGCCGGAGCAGATCTTCACCCAGCCCAAAGAAGCCCGTACCCGGGAATTCCTCGAAAAAGTCCTGCACCTGGACTGAGGGCGAAGCCATGGACTATCAATTCGATTTCCACTTCCTGAGCGGCAACTTCGGCGTCCTCTGGGACGGCCTGAAGGTCACCCTGGAACTGGCGCTGGTCTCCAACCTCATCGGTCTGGTCCTGGGCTTCGGCCTGTGCCTGCTGACGGTGAGCCGCTGGTTCTTCCTCCGCTGGCCTGCCCAGCTGTTTATCGAGTTTTTCCGCTGCACACCGGCATTGCTGCAGATCGTCTGGTTCTTCTACTGCGTGCCGATGCTGTTCAATGTCTTCATCGACCCGGTTGCCATGGGCTTCCTGGCGCTGGGCCTGAACCTCACCGCGTTCAACGCCGAAGCCTATCGGGCCGGTGTCCAGGCGGTGCCACGCGAACACCTGGACGCCTGCGTTGCCCTGGGCCTGCGTCCCTGGCAGCGCACGCTGTACGTGGTGCTTCCACAAGCACTGCGCAGCGCCTTGCCGGTACTCATGACCAACGGCATTGGCACCCTGCAGCAGAGCGCGCTGGTCGCCATCGTGGCCGTCTCCGACCTGATGTACATGGGCAAGAGCCTGGCCACCGAGGCTTACCGCCCCCTGGAAACCTACACCCTGATCGCCCTGATCTACTTCGCGATGTCCCTGCCAATCGCCCAGATGGTGCAGTGGATCGAGCGTCGTCAGGACGCTGCGGCCGCGCGCTGAGGAGAACGCCATGACCATTGATTTCTCCATCGTCCTGACCTACTGGCACGTGCTGCTGAAGGGCCTGGCGCTGACCCTGGCGATCACCCTCGGCTGCGCCCTGATCGGTAGCCTCGCCGGCTTCCTGCTCAGCCTGCTGCGGATGTCTCGCCTCAAGCTGCTGAAGTTGCCGACCACCCTCTATGTGGAGTTCTTTCGCGGCACGCCGCTGCTGATCCAGCTGTTCTGGGTGTTCTTCTGCTTCCCGGTAGTGTTCGGCCTAGACATTCCGCCCTACGTGTCGGTGGTGATCTCGCTGACCCTGTACATGGCGGCCATTACCAGCGAGACCTTCCGTGGCGCGCTGAAGTCCATCGCCAGCGAACAGCACGATGCCTGCACCGCCCTCGGCCTGACCTCGCGGGTGAAGGTGCTCTACGTGATCTTTCCGCAGGCACTACTGCGTGCCATTCCGCCACTGCTGTCGAACGTGGTCAGCCTGTTCAAGGAGAGCGCGCTGATCTCCTCGGTGGGCATCGCGGACCTGATGTTCGTCGGCCAGAACATTTCCAACAGCACGGCCCGGCCGGTCGAGTTCCTCTCCGCCGTCGCCGTCATCTACTTCCTCGTGGCTTTCCCGCTGACCCGCCTGGTCGGTGTGGTCGAAGCCCGGATGCTCCGGCGCTACGCCTACTAACCCCCCAACGAAAAGCCCTTCCTGGAGAGTTCAACATGCAACTGAAAGGCATCCTGCCCGCCCTCGTTACGCCCTTCGACAAGACCGGTGCGGTCGACCACGCCACCCTGGCCAACATCATCGAGTATCAACTCAAGGCGGGTGTCAGCGGCTTCGTCCCGCTGGGCTCCACCGGCGAGTACTACGCCCTGACCAACGAAGAGCGTCGCCAGGTGATGGCGACTGTGAAGGAGGTGGTGGGTGACCGCGGTGTGCTGATCGCCGGCGCCAACGGCTCCTGCACCCGCGAAGTGATCGAACAGGTCAAGCAGACCCGCGACGCTGGTTACACCAACGTGCTCATCGCTCCGCCGTATTACGCCCTGCCGTCCCAGCAGGAGCTGATCGGCCACTACCAGGCGGTTCTCGATGCTGTACCGGACGTCAACGTGGTCCTCTACAACTACCCGGTGCGCACCAACGTGGAAGTCGGCTTCAGCGTACTGGATGCCTTCAAGGACAACGCCCGCGTGATCGCCATCAAGGAAAGCAGCGGCAACCTGCTACGCGCCATCGAGATCGGCAATACCTACAAGGACAACTACCAGCTGTCCTGCGGCTCCGACGACCAGGCTCTGGACTTCTTCCTCTGGGGCGCCACCAGCTGGATCTGCGGTCCGGCCAACTGCTTCCCGGACCAGGTGGTCGACTTCTACCGCAAGTACTCCTCCGGCGACCTGGCCGGCGCCCAGGCAGTGATGCGCTCGCTGTTCCCGGTGATGGCCAGCATGGAAGCCGGCAAGTTCATCCAGAAGGTGAAGTACGGCTGCGAACTGGCGGGCTTTGACGCCGGCAATGCACGCATGCCGCTGCAACCGCTGACCGACGACGAGAAGGCCGAGTTCCGCAAGGTGTTCGAAGCTTCCCAGCGTTGACCTGAACCCGGCATCGGCTCCAAATGGAGTCGATGCCGATCATCGAGAGAGCAGAGATGACCAGCCAAGTTTTCACCTGTATCGAAGGCCACACCGAAGGCATGCCGGTGCGCATGGTAGTGAGTGGCGCGCCGGAGTTGCGCGGTGCCACCATGAGCGAGCGGCGTCAGCATTTCATCGAAGAGTTCGACTGGGTCCGTCGTGCCCTGATGCTGGAACCCCGTGGCCATTCGCACATGTCGGGAACCCTCTTTTACCCGCCGGTCAGCGCAGAGGCGGATTTCAGTCTGCTGTTCATCGAGACGTCCGGCTGCCTGCCGATGTGCGGTCACGCCACGCTCGGCTCCATCACCTTCGCCCTGGAAGCGGGGCTGGTGAAGCCGAAAACGCCGGGCCAGGTGGTGGTGGATGTCCCTGCCGGGCAGATTCGCGCCCGCTACGAGCAGCAGGGCGACAAGGTGACCTCGGTGCGCTTCACCAATGTGCCGGGCTTCCTGCTCTATCAGGATGTGCAGATCTACCTGCCGCAGCTGGGCAAGCTGAAACTCGACATCGCCTACGGCGGCAACTTCTATCCCATCATCGAAGTCCAGGCCAACTACGCCGGCTGCGAGCACTTCACCCCCGAACAGTTGTTGGAGTGGGGCAGGGAAGTGCAGCGCATGGTCAACGCCAATTTCGATGTGGTGCACCCGGACGACGCCTCGATCCGGGGCGTGAAGCACTGCATGTGGGCCGGCCATCCGTTGGCCAAGGACTCCCACGGCCGCGCGGTGGTCATCGCTGGCGACAGCCTAGTGGATCGCTCGCCCTGCGGCACTGGCACCTCCGCCCGCGTCGCCCAGCGTTTCGCCCGGGGTTGGCTGGCCGAGGGTGAAGCGTTCCGTCACGAAAGCATCATTGGCAGCCGCTTCACCGGACGTGCGGAAGCCACGACCACCTTGTCGAACGGCGCCGCTGCGGTCTATCCCAGTATCGAGGGCAGTGCCTGGATCACCGGGCGTGCCGAGTTTTACGTGGATGACACGCAACCATACTGGGACGGTTTCTCCCTGGGCGATTTCGTTGGCAAGAAGGGGGCCGCATGAACACTCAACAAGGCCAGGCCGTAGAGTCGGCGGTCGTCATCGGTGGCGGCATCGTTGGCGTCTGCTGCGCCTTGTACCTGCAGCGCGAAGGCTACCAGGTCACCCTGATAGACCCCGCCGCGCCGGGCGACAGCACCGCCAAATGGAGCTGCGGGCAGATGGCGGTGAGCGAGGTAATCCCGCTGTCCAAGCCTGGCATCCTGAAAAAGATCCCCACCTGGCTGCTGGATCAGAAGGGCCCGCTGGCCCTGCGCCCCAGCGCGCTGCCGGGCATCCTGCCCTGGTTCCTGCGCTTCGTGGCCTGTGCCCGGCACTCGAAGATCGTCGAGATCGCCGAGGCGATGACCACGCTGACCGAGAACGTCTATGAGGATTACGCACCGCTGCTGGATGCTTGTGCGGACAAGTCCCTGCTGGGCGACCGCCCGATCATCGAGGTGTTCGACTCGCCGGCGGGGGTGATCCACGAGCGCCCCCATCTGGAGCTGCGCAAATCCCTGGGCTTCAGTTCGGAAGAGCTGGACGCCGCCGCCATTGCCGATCTGGAGCCGGCGTTGGCGGGCAAGTTCAAGCATGGCTTGCTATTCCCGGACTGGCGGGCGGTCAGCGATACCGAAGGGTTCATCGCAGCGCTGACCCAGAGCTTCATCGACCAGGGCGGTGTGCGCGTGCGCGATCAGGCGAAACGCATCGACAGCGTGGCGGATCGCGCCACCGGCGTCACCCTCGCCAGCGGCAATCGAGTTCCAGCCCAGCACGTGGTGGTGGCGGCCGGTACGGGCTCCCGTCAGTTCTTCTCGCAGCTGGGCGTGGACATTCCGCTGGCCGGCATTGCCGGGTACCAGGTGGTACTGCCCAAACCCGGTGTGGAGATCCGTCACTCGGTGATCTACGCCGACGGTGGCTTCTGCTTCAGCCCCATGACCCGTGGCCTGCAGATCGGCGGCACCATCGAGTTCGCCGGCCCCAATGCTGAGCCCAACTTCAAGCGTGCCGACATCATCCTGGAGAAGGCCAAACGGATACTCCCGCAACTGCAGGACAGCCACTTCGAATACGGCGTGGGCTATCGGCCGTTCCTGCCGGATACCAAGCCAGTCATCGACCGCTCCGCGCGGCTGCCCAACGTACTCATGGCCTTCGGCCATGGCCAGCTCGGCCTGACCCTCGGCGCCACCACCGGGCGCCTGATTGCCGACCTGGCGGCCGGACGCCGGCCCGCCCAGAACCTGACACCTTTCAGCGCCAACCGCTTCGCCTTTATCGGAGGACTCGCATGAATTCGTATGACCAGCTCTACATCAATGGCCAGTGGGTGGCCCCGGTCAAAGGTGGCACCTTTGAAACCGTCGATCCGAGTAACGAGGCGCTGATCGCCCGTGTCGCCGCCGCCACCGCCGAAGATGTGGACCTGGCGGTGAAGGCTGCACGGCAGGCTTTTGATGAAGGCCCTTGGCCGCAGATGAGCGGTTCTGCCCGAGCCGCCGTGTTGCGCCGCATCGCCCAGGGCATCCGCGACCGCCAGCAGGAACTGGCCGAGCTGGAGGTGCGCGACAATGGCAAGCCGCTGCCTGAGGCGCTCTGGGACATCGGCGATACCGCCGGCTGCTTCGACTTCTACGCGGACCTCGCCGAGGATCTGGACAGCCATGTGGAGCAACCAGTAGCCCTGGCTGACGAGCGCTTCAGCTCGGTGGCCCGCAAGGAGCCGGTGGGCGTGGCCGGCGCGATCATTCCCTGGAATTTCCCGATGCTGATGGCCGCCTGGAAAGTGGCTCCGGCGCTCGCCGCTGGCTGCAGCATGGTGCTCAAGCCCTCCGAGCTGACGCCGTTGACCGCGCTGGAACTGGCCCGCATCGCCGACAAGGCAGGGCTGCCCGCAGGCGTGCTGAACGTGGTCACGGGCATGGGCCCAGACGCCGGCGCACCGCTCGCTGAGCACCCCGGCATCGACAAGCTGGCCTTCACCGGCAGCGTGCCCACTGGTAGCCGGATCATGCAGGCGGCGGCGAAGGACATCAAAAACATCAGCCTGGAGCTGGGCGGCAAATCGCCCTTCATCGTCTTCGCCGACAGCGATGTCGAGGCCGCCGTCGAGTGGATCATGTTCGGCATCTTCTGGAACCAGGGCCAGGTCTGCTCCGCCACGTCCCGCGTGCTGGTCCAGCGAGACCTGTATGAGCCGCTGCTCAAGCGCCTGAAGGAAGAAGCGGAAAAGGTCCGTATCGGCAACGGCCTGGAAGAGGGTGTGCTGCTCGGTCCGTTGGTGAACAAGGGCCAGTACGACAAGGTTCTCGCTGCCATCGCGCGCGGCCGCGAGGAAGGCGCGCAACTGGTTTACGGTGGCGAGCGTCCGAGTGGCTTCGATCAGGGCTTCTATCTGCAACCGACCCTCTTTGCCGATGTGCCGGAAAACAGCTGGATCTGGAACGAAGAAATCTTCGGACCGGTGGTCTGCATCCGTCCGTTCGACAGCGAAGCCGAGGCCCTGCGTTCGGCCAACGACTCCCGCTTCGGCCTGGCCGCCGCGGTGATGTCGAAGGATCTGCCGCGCGCTGAGCGCGTCGCCCGCAAACTGCGCGCCGGCATTGTCTGGATCAACTGTTCGCAACCCACCTTCACCGAGGCGCCCTGGGGTGGCTACAAGCAGAGCGGTATCGGCCGTGAGCTGGGTGAATGGGGCCTGAACAATTACCTGGAAACCAAGCAGATCACCCGCTATGACAGCGAGCAGCCCTGGGGCTGGTACATCAAGTGAGGTAACCGCCATGCGCTGGAAGAAAACGCTGCAGCTGGTGGATGTCCACTGCGAAGGCGAGATCGGCAAGGTCATCACCGGGGGTGTCGTGGGCATCCCCGGGGAGACCATGCTGGACAAGATGAACTACATCAACGAAGTGGACGACAGCCTGCGACGCCTGGTGACGCTGGAGCCACGCGGCTGCCTGCAGATGTCGGTGAACCTGCTGCTGCCGGCGACCCGGCCGGAAGCCCAGGCAGGCTTCATCGTCCTGCAGGCGGACAAGGCCCACCCCATGTCCGGCAGCAACTGTATCTGCGTGGTCACTGCGCTGCTCGAACTGGGCATGGTGCCCATGCAGGAGCCGGAAACCACCGTCGTGCTCGATACCCCCGCCGGCCTGGTGACCGCCAAGGCCCGTTGTGAGGACGGACGTTGCCTGAGCGTGTCGCTGGACATGGTGCCGGCTTTTGTCGAGCACCTGGACGTGGCCATCGAGACGGAAGCGTTCGGTACCCTCAAGGCGGACATTGCCTTTGGCGGCGTGTATTACGCCCTGGTGGACGTGGACCAGGTGGGGCTGACCATCGCGCCCGAGAATGCCCGTGAGCTGGCCGCAGCTGGTGTCGCCCTCAAGGACATCATCAACCGTCAGGTCAGCGTCCAGCATCCGCTGTTCGCGGCCATCAACGACGTCGCCTACGTGATGTTCCGCAATCGAATCGACGACCGTACCTACCAGACCTGCACCACCTTGCCGCCGGGCCGGGTGGACCGCTCTCCCTGCGGCACCGGCAGCTCGGCCAACCTGGCCACGCTGGCGGCGCGGGGCCTGGTGGAGGAGGGCGACCAGTTGGTCTCCCGCTCGACCATCAATGGCGAGTTCCAGGTTCAGTTGCTGGGTCGTACCGAAGTCGCCGGCAGGCCCGCCGTGCTGCCACGGGTGACCGGGCGTGCCTGGATCTACGGCATCCAGCAGTTGGGCGTGGACCCGGATGACCCGTTGGCCGCCGGCTTCATGCTGAGCGACACCTGGGGGCCTGCTTTCCCTGACAAGTGAACACCTGCATTCCTGTTTCGGACGGGTGAACCGTTCCCACCGGGCGAGCCTCGCGGCTCGCTCGAACCATCGAGATCATTGCCATGGGTGTAGTGACGTTAGAAGCCGAAAACGGTGGGAAGCGACATGGCGGTCGCTACATCTACGAAGAGCTGCGCAAGCAGATATTGACATTGCAGCTTAAGCCGGGCACTCAGCTGGACGAGGTGTCGCTGGCAGCGCAGTTCGGGGTTTCGCGCTCGCCGGTTCGCGATGCCCTGGCGCGGCTGATCACTGAAGGGCTCGTCACCATCCTGCCGAACCGTACCACGCTGGTAACGCCGTTCGAGATTGAGGAGTTCCCGAAGTACATCGCGGCTCTGGACCTCACTCAGCGTGCGGTAACCCGGCTGGCTGCGGTGAACCGCAACGAGCAGGACCTCAAGCGAATCCGCAAGGCCAATGATGCTTACATCCTGGCGTTGGCAAGCGGCAGCTTCCAGGAGATGTCGGAGTGCAACAAAGTCTTCCACATGGAGATCGCCCGTGCTGGGCGAAATCCGTATCTCACCAGCTACTACGAGAAACTACTGGGCGAGGGGCAGCGCTTACTGCACTTGCACTTCGATTTCATTGTCAGTTCGCAACGCCTGGCGCGGCCGGACCACGATCACGACAAGATCATCGAGGCCATCGCGAACCGGCAAGCTGACGAGGCGGAAGCTGCGTCGCACGAACACACGCTGCTCTTCCGAGACCGCTTCCTGGAATTCATGAAGCAGAACCTGACGAAGAACATTTCAATTCTCTAAATAACGGACGCCGTATCCAATGCCTGCTACCTCAGGAAGCAACGAACCGCTCAATCTGACGGCAATCACGGCTCATTCTCCCGTACAAAGCCTGGCCTTTCCTCGGCACATCGCTGTCCTGCTGCTCGCCGGCCTGGCCTGCGCGTTCGCCGGCAATCACATTGCCGCACGCATTGCCTTCGATGACGGCGCCGGACTGCTCCTGGCTATCCTCTGTCGCTCGGGCGTCACCACGTTAGTGCTGGCCGCCCTCGTGTGTTGGCGGGGGCATTCCGTTCGCCTGGGGGCAGGCACGGCCGGTTGGCAATTACTGATGGGCTGCCTGATCGGATTCCAGAGCTTCTGCATCTATTCCGCAGTAGCGCGAATTCCCGTTGGCTTGGCATTGCTTGTGGTGAACCTTTCTCCGGTGTTCCTGGCGCTGTTCACTTTTGTCCTGGGCGGCCCGGCGCCGACTCGCCGCTCCGTGGTGCTGATGTTCGGCATCTTCTGCGGCCTGCTGATCGCGCTGGATGTGCCGACCGTGCTGGCCGGACAAAGTCAGTTCGACGCGCGCTGGACGGAGGGCGTCTTGTTCAGCATCGCTGGGGCAGCGGTGTTTGGCGGAGCCATGTGGGTCTCGGAGAACCGACTGTCCGGCATGGTCGGCACCGTGCGCAGCATGTTGACCATGGGGCTGGTCTTCGTAATCGCCGCTTTTGCCAGCTCTGCCAACGTCGTGGAGGGCGGGCTGGCATTGCCGCAATCGAACGGTGGCTGGCTTGCCTTGACGTTCTTGGTGCTGTTTTACGGAGCAGCGTTTTCCACGTTGTTCATCTTCATGCCCAAGCTGGATATTGCCCGCAATGCCCCAGTGCTGAATGTTGAGCCGGTGGCCGGGCTGCTGTTCGGCTGGCTGATCCTCGGCCAGCAACTGAGTGCGCTTCAGCTAGTCGGTGGAGCAGTGGTGATCACCGGTATCGTGCTGCTGGCTTACCGGCGCCAGGGTTGAAGACCGAATGAGGGGTGTCTTGTGATGATGAGTTCGCTTGAAGTGCTGGGCGGGTGCCCGGCAGTGACCCCGGATGACCGGCACTGGAATCATGGGGGTGTCCTGACGCTTCTTGTGGCCGTGGTGACGATAACGCTCGCTTGCTTCGGCCTGATACTGGTGAGCTCTGGAGGGATAGCGCTATGACGACAATCGGGGAATCCCTTCTTGGGCAGCGTGTTCTCGTGACCGGTGGTTCGGGAGGCATCGGCGCGGCGATCGTTGAGCAGCTCGCTGCCGAGGGCGCGTGGCCGCTGATCCACTATGGGCGCGACCGAGCCGCGGCCGAGGCGTTGCTTGAGCGGATCGCGGGAAACGGGAGCATCTTCCAGGCCGATCTTTCGAGCGCCGAAGGGCCCTTCGATCTATGGAGGCAAGCCGCGGCGACTGGCCGGATCCATGCGCTGGTCAACAACGCAGGAATCCGTAGCGAGGTGTCCGTGGTGGCGGAACCTGACGTTTGGAAGGCTGCCTGGACACGGGAGTTTCAGGTCAATTTCTTTGCCGCCGCGGACCTCTGCAAGGAAGCCATCCAGCACTTCAGGGAGCATGGTGGAGGCAGGATCGTCAATATGGCGAGCCGCGCGGGGCAGCGCGGTTATACGGCGGATGCGATGCCCTATGGCGCGACGAAGGCGGCGCTGGTGAACCTTACCAAGTCCATCGCCGCGAGTTTCGGCCGCGAGGGCGTTTTCGCCGTCGCGATAGCCCCCGGATGGGTGCGTACCGAGATGGCCGAGGAATTCATCGCCCGGAACGGCAAGGCAGCGGCCGTGGCCGATATTCCAATTGGCGAGATGGCGGAGCCGGCTGAGCTTGCGGAACTGGTTGCCTTCGTCCTGCGGCCCTCACAGCTGTCGCTGAATGGCGCAACCCTCGATGTGAATGGCGGGAGTTACATACGGTGAATTTGAGTAAGGGAGATGCAATTCCATGACTGCGGCAATGACATCCCTCCAGGGGCAGCGTGTTTTGGTTGCCGGGGGAACGGAAGGAATAGGGGCTGCGATCGTTGAGCAGCTTGCTGCTGAGGGGGCGTGGCCGCTGATCCATTACGGGTGGGACAGAGCTTCGGCTGAAATGTTGCTTGATCGCATCGCGGGCAAGGGGAGCATCTTCCAGGCCGATCTTTCGAGTCCCGATGGCTCCTTCCTGCTTTGGCGTCAAGCTGTAGAGTCCGGTCGCATTCATGCGCTGATCAACAGCGCGGGAATCCGCAGCGAAGTGTCTGTGGATGCGGAGCCCGATGTCTGGAAAGCTGTTTGGAATCGAGAGTTCCAATTCAATTTCTTCGCCGCTGCAGATCTCTGCAAGCAGGCCATTCAGCATTTCAGGGAGCATGGCGGAGGGAAGATCATCAACATGGCAAGCCGCTCAGGGCAGCGCGGTTACATGGCAGATGCGATGGCTTATGGCGCGACGAAAGCGGCGCTGCTGAATCTCACCAAGTCCATTGCTGTGAGTTTCGGCCGTGAGGGTGTCGTTGCCGTCGCGATAGCCCCTGGATGGGTTCGCGACAAGATGGCGGAGGAGTTCATTGCCAGGAACGGCAAGGCAGCGGCCCTAGCCGACATCCCGATTGGCGAGATGGTAGAGCCGGCGGAGTTGGCAGAGCTAGTCGCCTTTGTCCTGAGGCCCTCACAGCTATCGCTGAATGGCGCAACCCTCGACGTAAATGGCGGGAGCTACATTCGCTGAGGGCCGCGGGTCCGGAGCCATAGGCGCGCTGTATCGGCTGGGTTACTCTTGGTCCATTACCGGGCTGTCCTCACATTGCCCGGGCAGACCAAACAGGGTGCCTGATGAGTAACGATGCAGTAGAGCCGGAGAGTAACGGCCGTCGCCACGGTGGGCGGTACATTTACGAAGAGCTGCGCAAGCAGATCCTCACTCTGAAGCTCAAGCCAGGAGCCCCATTAGATGAGGTTTCCCTGGCTTCCCAGTTCGGCCTTTCGCGCTCGCCCGTGCGTGATGCTCTGGCTCGCCTGATCACCGAAGGACTGGTGACGATCCTGCCGAACCGCACGACCCTGGTGACGCCGTTCGAGATTGAAGAGTTCCCGAATTACGTGTCAGCGCTGGACCTGATCCAGCGCGCGGTCACCCGGCTCGCCGCCATCCAGCGTACCGAAGACGACATGATGCAAATCCGTGCTGCGGAGGATGCCTACATGGCGTCTATCGCCAAGGGCGATTTCCAGGCCATGACGGAGCTGAACAAGGCGCTGCACATGGAAATCGCGCGCGCCGGCAAGAACCCCTACCTGACCAGCTACTATGAAAAGCTCCTGGGCGAGGGGCAACGGTTGCTGCACCTGCATTTCGACTTCATCGTCAGTGCAGCGACTTCGTCGGGCCTGGGACGGGACCACGAAGAGATCGTCGAAGCGATTGCCGCGCGTGATGCGGATGCTGCTGAGAACGCGGCGCATGAGCACACCATGCTGTTCCAGCGCCGCTTCCTGGATTTCATGCAGCAGAACCTGACGTCACAGATGCGGATTTCGTAGGGCGGCCTGTCGACACAGGCCACTGGCTACGTGGCTCTGAACTGCCGAGTCGGCGACTCGGCACTGCGTCACCTACGGCTCAGTAGTAAATGCGACAGACAGCTTTTGCCTGGTGTCTTGAAAGAGCAACTGCCACCTGACGCTGCCGTCACAATTGAGCGCTCAGCGCGCAAGGTGCCAGGCAAAATTGTGGGGTGGTAAACGGGGGTGGGGGCAGCAGCGACCGTTCTACGCGTTCTATCTGGAGGGGCGCATTGCTCCCTTACGCCCGGCCGACTGCGGCAGAACCGCCTTTTTCAATGCAATCTCCAATAGCTTTGCTTCCATCCAGGATGCCTGGCCTCAGAAAAACTTCGGGGTCGAACCCCCTGCCATAGACATTCCACCGTCCGCGACAAATTCCGATCCAGTGGAGAAGGAGGCTTCTTCAGAGGCGACGAAAAGCACCATGCGCGAGAGCACTTCGGGCTCCACTGCACCTGGCAGTGCAAAGTGCTCCGACTTCGCATCGGTCGGCGCCATTGGTGTACGGACGAAACCCGGATGCACGGAGTTGACGCGAATCTTGTAGCGGCCCAGTTCCAGCGCAGCTGTCTTTGTGAGCCCTCGTACACCCCACTTGCTGGCGATGTAGGCACTTGCGCTCGATTGCGCGAACAGGCCGCCTGCCGAAGAAATGTTGACGATGGCTCCGCCGCCTGCGCGCCTCATGGATGGCACGACTGCGCGCATTCCGAGATATACTCCTGTGAGATTGACGTCGATGACGAAGCGCCAGTCATCCGGATTGCTTTCCTCGATCAATCCGCCGCGCAAAACACCAGCATTGTTGACGAGTACGCTCACCGGCCCGAACGCAGCCTCCGCTGCCTCGATGGCTGCAGTCCAGTCCTCCTCACGGGTGACGTCCAGTCGATGAAAGATTGCGCGATCCCCTAGAGCGTTCGCCAGCGCCTTCCCTTCGCTCTCCAGCACATCGGCGACGATTACCCGGGCACCCTCCGCTACGAATGCGCGCGCGTGCGATTCGCCCATACCCCGAGCGCCTCCGGTGATGACGACGACGCGACCTTCGAATCGTTTCAAAGCGATTTCCTCGTTGTTGTTATTGAATGGAACGGATCAGTCTTGTTATCCGTTGACGACCAGGTGCTCGATCAGCCGGACGCCTTCTCGCCTCGACTCAAGGTCCCGTAGAGAAACAGCGAGACCGCACTGCGGCAACGCCTTTCCCGCTCATGCTGGTCGGGGATGTCATCACGGATGGTCAGGCTGAAGGAAAAGTGCCCCATGTCGCAGAATCGCCACGCGGCCATTTCAGGGTCGTCGATTGTGAGAGCGCCGTTGTCGCTCCATCGTTTCAGATAGGCTGCCAGCGGGTTGATAACGACTTTGCAATACAAATCGATGGTGTTCTTTCTTGATTTATGCATCGTCGGGAACGCCGACCATATCGTTTTCGCGAAGGTCAGGCCTGTCCCGATATCTTCGATCTCGGTCACCACGGAGTCCTGCAACTGGCGATAGACCTCCGGCAGAACGACTTCCGGCGAGCGCTCTTCTTCATACAGGCTCTCGAGGCATTGCATGTCATACGCTCGCCCGGACAGTGCGCGAACGGTTGCCGCGAACAAGTCGTGCTTGTCCACGTAATGGCGGTAGATCGTTGCCTTGCTCATACCAGCATCGCGGGCGATGTCGGACATGTTCGCCCCGCCCACGCCGTGCTCCTCGAAATGTCGCAGAGCAATCTTCAGGAGTTCCTGTTGCTTCGCATTTCCGGCCTCACGAGTAGGGCGGCCCTGTACGGTAGCTTTCATCTCGATACAACCTCTTAGTAATTGTTCTTGTCCGGTTTCGGGTAAGCACACCTCTCGTTCGAGCGACGACACGTTGACACACCGCTCTCGTGTCCTCGCCGCTTGCCTTCACGCAGCCTGCGTGAGCAGGCACGCTCACCACACGGGGCCTGCCTAGGCATGCCCTGTATGCACAAAGTGACAGCCAGCCACTTCGTCCATCTGGCTCCTGCCTACGAGCGCCGCCTGGTGCCTTCGACGCGCCCGGCACGGCGACCGGAAACGAAACCTGGCGTCCCGTTGTTCTGCTTGCCAGGGCCGAGTGGCTCATTTTAACTGTAGTAACTTAGTTAGATAGTTATACATTTTTGGCGTGCAAGGGTCCATCCCACTGCTCGCAGAGCAAATGGCAAGTAGCCATAACAAGAACAATTTCCAGGCGAGGCTAAGTCTGCAATGCAAACTGAAAAAGCCGTTGATGAGTCGCTCATCATTCAGGATTTCGATGACCCATCGTATGACCCTTACAGCGCGAACATGGTCAATTCTGGAGCATGGGCGGTAGCCGATGTCTTCCCTGAGCTTCATTCTCTTCGCCGGGAGCGTGCCGTGCACGAGCTTGACCTTCGCGTGTACCTGGGCACCGCTGCCGATATGGGTATGGCAGGACGCCGCAAGTTTTCGGTGTTCGGGTACAAGGAAGTGAGTGAGGTTCTGGGAGACGCGACCCGGTTCTCCAACAAGATTTACGAGCCCAGCCTGGGCGTCGCCTTCGGCCGTACTGTAACTGTCATGGATCCACCTGAGCATCGTGGTTACAGGATGCTGTTCCAGAAGGCGTTCACGCCGAAGATGATCGCGGGCTGGGGTGACACCATCATTCCGGAATGCATCGGCAGGGTGCTCGATCGCATCGTTAGCCAAGGCAAGGCAGATATCGAGCATGATTTCGCGCTGATTTTTCCCTTCACTTTCATTAGCGAGCTCCTGAGGCTTCCAGAGCAGGATCGGGCCACATTCCAGAAACTCGCCTTTTCGCAAACCACGGTCAGATTCGATCCCCACCATGGTCGCGAGGGGGGGGCCAAGCTCCGACAGTACCTCATCCAGTTAGTGGATCAGCGACGCCGTCGGCCCTTGGGTGAGGATGACTTCATCACAACGCTTATCGATGCAGTAGTGGACGGTGAAGCGCTGCCGGAGGAGATCCTGATTTCTTTCCTCAGGCAGTTAATGAACGCTGGTGGGGATACCAGCTATCACGGTTTCAGTTCGGTCGTGGCGGCGCTCTTGAGGCACCCAGAGCAGTTCGAAGCGCTCAAGGCTGATCGTTCGTTGTTGCAGCCCGCTATCGATGAGGGTCTGCGATGGGAGCCGCCGATCATGATCCTGGATCGCACCCCGGTGGAGGAGATGGAGTTCGGCGGGCACATCATGCGCCCAGGCGACCACATCGGCGTCATCTTGGGGGCCGCCAATCGTGACGAGTCGGTGTTTGAAGCCCCGGATGCCTTCAATATCTTCAGGAAGCAGACACGCCATGTTGCCTTCGGCTTCGGGCCGCACGTTTGTATCGGCCAGCACCTGGCCAGGCTGGAATTGAAGACTGCGTTGGGTCTGGTCATGGATCGCCTGCCAAATCTTCGACTGGATCCGGCTTATCCGATCCCGCAGGTATATGGCGTGACCACCAGGAAGCCAAAAGAAGTTCGGGTCATTTGGGATATCTAATCCCGCGCGGCGCCCATGCCGGAGAGGGGTGTGCTTCGACTTAAGGAGCACATTGGTCAGGGCGTCACTCCTTTTATTCGATAGATATTGCCTGGCATGAAATTGCTAGTTGAGAGTCTGCATGGCTATTTTTCCGAAGAGGAAATAATTTAAATGTTTAGTCATGATGATCCGAAAGAGCGAATGGGACGATACCGAAAGTTGGTCTCCCACTACGTTGAATCCGTAAATAATAAGAGTCTTGAAGATGTCTTGAGCCTCTTTGCGGAGAATGCCGAAATTCACGATCCCGTCGGACTTCGCCAGTTCAGAGGTAAACGGGAGTTGAGAAAGTTCTACGAGGGCGTGATTCAGCGCGCTCGGCTGGAAATTGTGGGTCCACTTCGTGGTTCCTGGGGTAACTCAGTGGCTGCGTCCCTCGTGGCTCGAGTGCCCGGATTCGAGATCGATGTAATAACGGTCACGACTTTTGATGGTGATGGTTTGATCGAGCATTACTCGGCCTATTGGGATGAGGTCAATAAACGCCCCTGTGATTGAGGGGGCAGATCACGTTTTCCTCCATGCAATTCACCTGATTCGATTGACGCTCAAAAAAACAATAAAAGATGAGGTCTTATGAAACCAATATCATGCTCTCATACTATCCGCAGCCACTCCTTGCGAGCAGTTCTGTTGATATTGGCCTCGGTCGCCGGTCCGGCCTTGGCCATGGACATCGACGTCGGTCATCCGGACTGGATCGTCCGTTTCGATAATACCTTCCGCTACAACTTGCAGACGCGGGTAGAGGGTCGCGACAGTCGGATCGCCGGTAACCCGCTGTTTGACGACGGGGACTCCAAATTCGACCGGGGCGACATCACGGCCAATCGCCTGGACGTTCTCAGCGAGCTGGAAGCGTCATGGCAGGGCACCCATGGTTTCCGTGTCTCGGCTGCCGGCTGGGCCGACGCTGCCTATGATGATGTCGACGTCAAACAGAACCCGGCGCTGTCGGGGCTTCCCTCCTCATACGATCGCAATCGCTATTCCAGTACCACCAAGCGCTACTATCGCGGCCCCTCCGGAGAAGTGCTCGACGCATTCGTCTTCGGTAATTTTCGCATTGCCGACCAGCCGCTGTCGGCGAAAGTCGGCTCGCACGTCGTCTATTGGGGCAACTCGCTGTTCTCCGGTGCCGGTATTTCCTACAGCCAGAGCCCGCTGGACGGCAGAAAGGGGGCGGCGATTCCCGGCTCGGAAACTCGCGAGTTGTTTCTGCCGCTCAATCAGGTTTCGGCGACCTACCAGCTCACCGAAAGCTTTTCCCTGGCGGCCCAGTACTACCTGGACTGGGAGCACATTCGTGCACCGGAAGGCGGCACCTTCCTTGGTGGAACGGACTTCGTCCTTGACGGCCCCGATCGCACCGGAGCGGGATTGCCCCTCGTACGCGGGGATGCGCTCGAGCCCGACAGCAAGCGTGGCAACTGGGGGGTCAAGGCCGATTACAACTTCGTCAACTGGAACGCTTCGACGGTGGGCGTCTACTACCGCGAGTTTGACGAGAAAAACGGCTTCTGGCTGTTGACCAACCCAAGTGCACCTCTTCAGTACCGTGCCGTGTTTCCGCGCGATACCAAGTTGTTCGGTATCAGCCTGGACACCACAGTTGGCAGTTTTGCTGTCGGAGCAGAGCTTGCCTACCGGAAGAATGCTGGCCTCAACTCGATTGGCTTCAGTCGCGCCAACGAGGGGGCGCGTGGCGATACCTATCACCTGTTGCTGAACACCATCTACGGGCTTCCCAACAGCCCCCTGTGGGACACCGGAACGTTGTCCGCAGAGCTGAGCTATGACCGTCTGCTCAAGGTCACCGAGAACGATGCGCTGTTCAACAAGGTCGGCAGGGTTAGCTGTGTCAACGGTAAGTTCTCCGGCTGCGCGACGGACGATGCCTGGGGCATGGCCGTGAGATTCCAGCCGCAGTGGACCCAAGTGTTCCCCGGGGTGGACGTCTCCCTACCGGTCACCGTTCAGGGCGGGCTCAAGGGCAATACGGCCGACTTCGGCGGAACCAGCCAGGGCGCGTTCACCTACTCGATAGGGTCCGAGTTCACCATTCGCAGCCAGTGGATCGTCTCGATCACCTATGCCGACTCGACAGCGAAGATCATCCACGCCAAGGCGGGTGGGTACACCGGCAACGGTGGGTGGCAGACCACCGACCGCGGGCGTGTCGGCCTAACCGTGAAGACCAGCTTCTGACCGCTGCTCCTGAACAATAAAAAGAGGAGAAGAAAACATGAAACCTACAGCCTTGTGCATGGCGATTATTTCGGTGTTCGCAGCTGGTTCCAGCCAGGCGAACGTATCAGCGAGCGAAGCGCAGCAACTGGGCACAACGCTGTTGCCCTGGGGCGCGGAGAAGAGCGGCAATGCCGATGGCTCAATTCCCGAATACAGCGGCGGCATGACCACGCCTCCGGCAAGCTACGTCGAGGGTTCGGGCAAGTTCGTTGATCCGTTCGCTGACGAAAAGCCGCTCTTCAGTATCACCGCGTCCAATGTGGAAAAGTACAAGGACAAGTTGACGCTCGGTACTCAGGAACTCCTCAAGCGTTATCCTGATTACAGGGTTGATGTCTATCCGACCCATCGCACCTACCCGGCCATGTCGGAGAGTCGCGCCAGAAAGACCATCTCCAACGCTACGGATCCAGAGTGCCGGACCGAAGGAAATGGACTAGGGCTCTCGAAGGCGTGCCGAGGAGGCATTCCTTTCCCGATTCCTCAAACCGGCTATGAGGCAATGTGGAATCACCTGCATCGGGAGATGCCCGCCGCAGGCGCGATCTACAACAACTCGACCGGTGTTGTCATTGACGCGGCGGGCAATGCGGCGACCCCAAGGGTCATGACCTTCCACGCCGATTACTCGAGTTGGCAGCCTGACTCCAATTCGGATTACTACAACCGCGCCATCAGTTTCACCTCCGCTCCTGCCAGGAGCGCGGGGGAATCCACCATGACCTGGTACCCGTATCGCAGTGATGAGACGGATCAGCGGGCCTGGAGCTATAGCACTGGACAACGGCGGGTGAGGTTGGCCCCGGAGTTCGCCTACGACACTCCCGTCGCGACCCAGGGAGGCATGATCTATTTCGATGAGATCAACATGTTCTCCGGGCGCATGGACAGGTTCGATTTCAAGCTGATCGGCAAACAGGAAATCTACATTCCCTACAACACCTTCAGATTCAACCTATCCACACCCGAGCGGGCGCTCGGCAAGCAGCATGTCAATCCCGATGTGATGCGCTGGGAGCTCCATCGGGTCTGGGTGATTGAAGCGACTACCAAGGAAGGCATGCGCCATGTGGCGGCCAAGCGGAGGTATTACTTGGATGAGGACACCTGGCGTGTCCATTTGGAAGACGGTATCGACCAATCCGGCAAACTCTTTCGCACGCTTCAGGCCAATGCAGTTCCCAACTATCTGACCGGCGTGGGAAGCATCGATTTCATGTCCAGCATGATGGCTTACGACTTGGCGCGTGGCGGGTATTACGCCATCGGACTGATGGGGGCTCCAAACTCTTCGTACAAACCGCTGGAAATTGTGCCGGAGTCGTCCTTCAGTCCACAGGCGGTAGCGGGCAAAGGCGTGCGCTAGAAGCGCATTCAATCATCAGGCCGATGAAGAATAACGAGGAACACGAAATGGGATTGCTCGAAGATAAGGTCATTCTTGTTACCGGGGGCGCGCGTGGCCAGGGGGCTGCCGAGGCTAAGGAAGTGGTGGCGGAGGGCGGACGGGTTGTCATTGCCGATCTGCTGATCGAAGAGGGTAAGGCGCTCGTCGAGGAAATCGGTGAAAGTGCAATTTTCGTTCACCTTGATGTAACTCAGGAAGACTCTTGGCAGAACGCGATAAACAGGGCGGTCAAGCATTTTGGAAGATTGGACGGCCTGGTGAACAATGCGGGTTATTCCACGACCACGCGTGTGGAAGATGTAAGCGTGGAGGAGTTGGACAAGGTGTATGCGATTAATCAGAAGGGCGTGGCGCTTGGTATCAAGAATGCTACTCCCGCTCTGAAAACTGCGGGTGGCGGGGCCATCGTCAACATCGCTTCGAATGCAGGCCTTCGCCCCATGAAAGGGAAAACCGCCTATGGAGGTGCCAAAGCCGCAGTGCTTCGTATCACCGAAGTTACGGCATGGGAACTTGCGCAATACAAGATTCGTGTCAATTCAGTGCTGCCAGGGGTGACAAATACGGCGATGGTAGCCAATGCGGAGCCAGAGATATTGCAGGCTGCAGTATCGGCAATCCCGCTGGGGGAAATGTGCGAGCCTGAAGATATTTCTCATACGGTAATTCATCTGCTATCCGACAAGGCACGACTGATTACTGGCGCCGCGATCATTATTGATGGTGGCCTTGCCCTGGTGTGATTGATAGGGCGCTCTGAGCCCGTATGAAGAGCGCCTTCAAGTTCCTGTTTTTCAATCAAGGTTTAATTATGAAGATATGGCAGTGTGCCATGTGTGGGTATCTCTATGACGAAGAAAAAGGAGATGCCGAACATGGGATAGCTCCAGGGATGCCGTGGGATGAAGTTCCGGAAGACTGGAGTTGTCCTGACTGTGGAATTGGGAAATCAGACTTCAGCATGATTGAGTTGTGACGAAAGTGTTTAAAGAACAGCATCCGGCTTGGGTGATTGAGTAGTTATGAAAGTTTGGAAGCTCATCGGGCTCATCCCTTGGGAACCCAATAGAGATGGAGATTCGTTTTGAATCATCAGTATGACTTTGTAATTGTCGGTGCTGGTTCCGCGGGGTGTGTTCTGGCCAACCGCCTTTCAGAGGATCCGACCAAGCGCGTACTGGTCCTGGAGGCCGGCCCGTCCGATCGGCATCCCTACATCGATATGCCGAAGGGCTTCGGCCGCTTGCTGAGCAAGCCGGAATACAACTGGTACTACCCGGTGTCAGTAAGCCAAGACGTATCGGAGACCTGGGTTCGGGGCAAGACCAAAGGTGGTTCAAGTGCCGTTAACGGCATGATGTATGCGCATGGCCATCCCGAGGATTACGACGAGTGGGAGATTGCGGGGGCGCATGGCTGGAACTGGCTGACGATGCTGGAGAGCTTCCGGGCCATGGAAAATCACTGCCTGGGTAGTGGTGAAAGCAGGGGAACCTCAGGGCCGCTGCATATCTCGTTGCGGTCGGATCGGAAACAGCCTATTTGCGATGCCATGATCGCCGCCGGTGCCGCCATGGGGCTGCCGGTCAAGGAGGACATCAATGACCTGGACCAGGAAGGCATTGGCTATTTCACTCAAACCACCTGGCGCGGCAGACGCTGGAGCGCGGCACGTGCTTTTCTCGATTCGGTCGAGTCTCGCAAGAATCTTGACGTTGTGACGCGTGTCCGAGCTGAGCGCGTGTTGTTCGACGAGCAGCGGCGAGCCATCGGTGTGCGCTGTTCCATGCCGGACGGTGGCAAACGGGATTTTCACGGTCGGGAAATACTGCTCGCTGCTGGCGCTCTGGAGTCCCCCCGTCTTCTGCAATGTTCCGGGATAGGACCAGGGCGCCTGCTTGCATCGCTCGGTATACCTGTCGTCCACGACAACCCATTCGTGGGCAGGAACCTCCGCGAGCATCGCTTGCTTACGCTGCAGTACCGGATGCGCGGGACCCGCGGAGATAACTCACGTCTGCGTGGCCTGGGACTGGTCGGTAGCGTGTTGAAGTATTACTTCACGCGCGGCGGGATACTTGCCAGTGGTGCATACGATGTCACTGCCTTTGTGCGCAGTTGCGCTGATGCGTCGCGTCCGGACGCGCAGTTCCTGATGGCACCGTATTCCGTGGATCTTCAGGCCAAGGGACTGACGATGGAGCGCGAACCCGGCATGCGCGCCATCGCTTATGCCATGCGCCCGACCAGCCAAGGTTCGCTCAAGATCACTTCCGCAGATATCAATGCACCGCTGGATATTTCCCCTGCCTATCTGGAGACCGAACATGACCGCATGGTCTCGGTCTCCGCGGTTCGCTACTTGCGCAAGTTGCTGGCACACCCGCCCCTTGCCGAGTTGCTGGTGAGGGAAACATCGCCTGGGCCGGTCATCGCGACAGACGAGCAGATCGTCGACGCATTCCTGCGGAAAGGCGGCTCCGGGATGCATGCGGTCGGCACCTGCAAGATGGGCAACAGCTCCGATTGCGTGGTCGACGCCAAGTTGAGGGTCATTGGCGTCGAAAACCTGCGCGTGGTCGATTGCTCGGTAATGCCAACCCAGGTGTCGGGCAACACCAACGGCCCTGTCATGGCTCTGGCTTGGCATGCCGCCAGCCTGATTCGCCAGGGAGTGGGGCGGCCCTGAGCAACATCCATCGTTCTTGATCGGTGCATCGCGCCGAGGGAGAAGCCAATGTCTACTGAGTTTGAACAGCCCGAGACCGCCATCCGGAAAGTCATTGATCGGCTACTGGCAGAGGGACGCGAAACCGGAATCCAGGTTGTGGCTTACGTCGGCCATGAGCGTGTCATCGACCTGGCAATGGGCATGACCGCCGAACTGGGTGGTCAGGCGGTGCAGCCCGACACCCTGTTCTCGGTATTTTCCGTGGTAAAGGGCGTTGGGGCTTTCTGCCTGCATATTCTGGCCGAGCGCGGAAAGCTGGATTTCGATCTTCCCGTAGCTCACTACTGGCCTGAGTTTGGGGTCAACGGTAAGCAGGCGGTCACCGTCCGCGATGTGCTGACCCATCGCGCCGGTATTCCGCAGATGCCGGAAGGAGTGACGCCTGAACGACTGTGTGACTGGAACTGGATGTGCGCCGAGATTGCCAGCCTGACACCCATCCTGCGGCCTGGAGTGGACAATGCCTACATGGCCATGTCGTTCGGCTGGATCGTCGGCGAACTGGTACGTCGTATCGATACCCTGCATCGGCCGATCGAGCGTTTCGTGCAGGAAGAGATCTGCGCACCACTGGGCATCGAGGATCTCTATTTGGCGTTGCCCGATTCGGCTTACGAGCGCTATGCCGAGCATACGGCGACTCCCGATCCACTGCCGCCGGCCGATTCCCTGAATATCCAGGCGATGCCGATGTCGGTGCGTCTGGTGCCGGAAGTCTTTTCCCGTCGCGACATCCTTGCCGCACCGATACCGGCAGTCAACGGCATTGCCAGTGCCCGCGGTGTAGCACGCTTCTTCGCCATGCTGGCCAACGAAGGCGAGTTGGATGGAGTCAGGCTGCTGTCTCGCGAACGCACTCGTGGCCTGCTGCAGCCACGTAGCGTGGAGGAGGAGTTCGAGCCAGTACTGATGCGTCCTTGGCGTCTGTCGACAGGAGGATTTTTCCTTGCCAGCAGCCACAAGCCAGCGGTGGGGAGTAGCGATGAAATGCTCTTTGGAATGGGCATGGGAGGCGCGGTGGCCTGGGCCGACATGAAGACTCGAACGGCAGTCTCCGTTGCCCACAACAAAATGCTCAATGCTCGCTCGCCGGATACCGATCCGATCCTTGAGATCGCCACGGCGGTTCGAGCGGCGTTGCACGCCTAATGCATGTGAATCGATCGGTGCGGGGCCGTTTGGCCGTCGCCGATGACATCAGGAGGAATTGCCATGACTGATCTGACCATAGGCCGCTCAGCGGACGCCCCAATCGCCAGCGACGATCAATTGAAGACGCTGGCCGAGAATGTCGACCACTACGATCCGGTGTTTCTCGACAACCGTGTCGCGATGTTCAGGACTCTGCACGAAGGAGGATGCCCCATCCGCCATTCGAGCAAACACGACGGATTCTGGTTCGTGACTGCATGGACGCAGGTCGAACAAGCGCTACGCCGCGTCCAGGATTTCAGCAACGAACAATTGGTCGTGCCACGCCGCGAAATCCCCAAGCTCATTCCCGCCGGCCTGAGCCACCCGGAGCACGAGCCAATCAAATCGGCCCTCAATCGACTGTTTACCGCGCCCAGAACGGCCGAGCTGTCCAGCCACCTCGCCGATACGGCATCGACGATGATGGACCAGTGCATCGCCAAAGGTCGGTTCGATGTAGTGAACGATCTGATGTATCCCCTGATGGGGTATTTCACCATGGTCCATCTGCTGGGCATCGACCCGGCCCTGGTTACTTCTTTCACCGAACCGATCCACAACATGACTCGGCGCGATTGCCCGCCGGAAAAAATCCATGGGGGGTTGCGCTGGCTGGATGAGGAAATGAGCAAGGTCATCGAAGCCAAGCAGTACGAACCGGGAAGCTTCCTCGCACGAATCGCCGAGATCGAGGTTGAAGGAAAGCCTTTCAGTGTCGATGAGCTTTGCAACATCGCCATCAATCTGCTGATCGGCGGCATGGGGACCACGGCAACCTTCGTCGGCAATGCATTCGTGTTCCTTGCGCTCAATCAGGATCTCAGACAGCAACTGATCGAGGATCCCGATCTCATTCCAACGGCCACCCGAGAAATGCTGCGCATGTTCTCGCCGGTGCAGACCTTCGCCCGCCGCGTCGTACATGACACGGAGCTGGCAGGGGTGTGCTTGAAGGCCGATGATCAACTGCTGATGGGTTATGCCGCTGCGAACTTCGATCCGGAGGTGTTCAACAACCCGGAGCAGGCAGACTTTACCCGTACGCCGAACCGACACCTGTCCTTCGGCCTTGGCACTCACCGATGCCTGGGTGAGCACGTCGCGGTGGCGGTTATCCATGCCGTACTCAAGCTCATGATCGAACGCATTCCCGAATACGAACTGCTGAAGGAAGAACTGGTGTCCCAGGCACAGACATCGTCGATGTTCGGTTATGCCAACGTGCCGATTCGTGTACGGACCTGATGCAAGGCACGTCCACGTAGGAAAGCGCAAGGAGTGGCCTGCAATGATCCCATTTTTTCGGATGTAAATGTGGACACAACAATAAGCGAGCCATGTCCCAATCGAGTCATCTTCGGTGAGCGCCAGGACGTGAGCCGCGCTGTACTCCAGTCGCTCGAAGGGGCTGGTGAAGAAACTTTCGTTGGGGAACCGGGACGATGACAGCGAGCTTTTCCGACCTGCTTCTGTCCGTGCGCATTCGTGACGCTCGGATCGCCACTACTCATTTGCTCGAGCGCGGGGCTGTGGCGCTCGCAGCTTCGAACTGTGCCTACTTCCATCTTGTGATTGATGGCGAAGTCACGTTGAAGACCGAGTCGGCGGACTACAGGCTGCTCTCTGGGGATTTCGCCGCGCTGTTTCGAGGGTCCCCGCACCAGATTGTGGATGAGGGTGCCGGCACCACTCCCACCAGAATCCAGTTTACCGGTTCTGACGATGAACCGCTGCGGATCTGCGTCGGCTCTGGAAAGCCTCGGGCACTGCTGCTGAGTGGAGTGCTGGGATTCGACTACGCCGGCAGGGCCCGATTTGGAATGCGTGCTCCGGAGGTTCTGCTTGCCGAGGGCATACGCAACCAGGGGGAGGTCATGGTAGGTGGTTTGGTCCCGCGGGATCAGGTGCGCACCATGCTCAGTGGAAGTGGTGCGAGTGCTTTCGCGGCCAGCCTGGTGCAACTCATTTACGTTCGATTGCTGCGTGACACGATGACCCCCGGTTTCAATGCACCTGCTACGGGCTTGGGGGCGCTGGGGCTCGCCGAAATCGATGTAGTAGTGCGTTTGGTCAGCGGCAAGCTCGATGCGCCCTGGACCGTCGCCCGGCTGGCGGCAGAAATCGGCATGTCGCGCACGGATTTCGCGGTCAAGTTCACCAATACGTTTGGTGAGTCGCCCATGGCATTTGTGCGCCGACAGCGGCTTCAGCACGCAGCGCAACTGCTGCGCCAGGGGGATCACTCAATCATCAATATCGCGACGCAGGTCGGGTATCTGTCGGAGACAGCATTCTCCCGGGCTTTTCGGCGTCAGTTCCAGATCGCACCCAAGCAGTTCGCCAGCACATTCCCGGTGTGAGCGAACCCTGAACGATCGGCTAGATGATCTGAACGCTCAGCAAGGAACGCCCAATTTCGATGTTTTAACCTGCCACTCCTGACCATCGTCAGAACGCGACTACTGATAAAAACAAGACAACAGGAGAAGCTGATGAAGTCTGTAAATATCGTTGCAGACATGCAGGCTACCGGCACTGTCGGAGCTGAGCCACAAGCAGCGTTCAGTGACACCGAGTGGGCCGCTCGCGTAGAGCTGGCTGCGCTCTACCGCGCAGTGGCGCACTACGGGATGACTGATCTCATCTACAACCACATCACTCTGCGCACGCCAGATGAGCCTGAAAGTTTTCTAATCAATTCCTTTGGCATGCTCTACCAGGAGGTCACAGCGTCGAGCCTGTTCAAGATCGACCATGACGCGAACATCCTCTACAACCCGCAGAACGGCTTCGAGGTCAATCCTGCGGGCTTCATGATCCACAGCGCGGTCCATCGCGCGCGGTCAGAGGTCAATTGCGTCTTGCACACGCATACACGTGCTGGCGTCGCGGTTTCCGCCATGCGTGACGGTCTGCTGCCAATTTCCCAGCAGGCCTGTACCCTCGGGACGATCGCTTACCATGATTTCGAAGGGCCCGTGCTCACAAACCATGAGCGGGAGCGCATGGTGGCTGACCTCGGGGACGCCAAGATCATGATCCTGCGCAACCACGGTCTGCTGGTAGCCGCCACGAGTGTCTCCGAGGCGTTCTTCATCAATTACATGCTGGAAAGTGCTTGCCGCATTCAGGTCGATGCGATGAGCTCCGGCGCCCCGATTATTCCGAGCCACGAAGCGCTCAAGGTCACCGCGGAATTCTCCGCCAAGTACCCCCAGGGTGGTCGCCGCGAGTGGAGCGCCGTGCTGCGTTTGCTCGCTCCTCAGGCCTCGTCCTACGCCAAATGAGACTGACGACATGATTGCTAATCAAGAGAATGCTGTGTCCGTTGCTGATCGTGGCACCACAGATTTCAGCGCTGAAGTCCGACTGAGCGTGCCGCGTCCCGGCTATCCCCCTGTGTTCGTCGAGCCGGTCGATGATGCACTGCTAGATCGTGAGAACTTCCTCCAGTGGCTGGTGCGGCGCCAGCATGATCTGGACAACCTCGTGGTCGAGCACGGCGGTATCGTGCTGCGCGGCTTCCCCGTCCGGACCACGGATGATTTCAATGATCTGGTGGCGCTTTTCCCTTCCTATCAGGGCGGATACCGTGGCGGTGCTTCGCCCCGGCGCAGACTGGCGAGTAGAGTGCTTGAGTCGACGGCTCTGGCATCGCACCTGAAGATCACCTTGCACTCTGAAATGGCCTACACACGGGATTATCCGCCGCGCATCGTGTTCTTCTGCCGAGTTCTTGCGAAGAAAGGTGGGGAGACGATCATCGCTGACCTGCGTCGTATCACTGCCAAGCTGCCTCGGGAAATCCGAAAGCTGATCGAGTCCAAGAAGGTGCGCATCGTACGGAACTATGCGCCTGCCGGAGCAGACTTCGGAGCAGCGGCCCAGAACCCGGATCACCTTCCCTGGGATCACGGTCTCGGCACCAATGATCGCGAAGAAGCCGAACGGCTGTGTGCCTCGATGGGTATGCAACCCATTTGGAATGAAGACGGTAGTCTTACGGTTATTTCGCAGGTCGAGCCTTTCGCTACTCATCCTAAAACAGGCCGGAGCATTTACCGCTCCACCCTTCATACCGGCGGACGCATTCCGAACCTGAGTGCCGACGAACAAGCGTTTACCAAACATCAGGCGATGCCCACCGGCTATTACCTGGGCGACGGCACTCCGCTGCCTCTTGCCCATGCTGACACCATCAAAGCCATCGTCGATGAGGAAACTCTGGCCTGGCCTTGGCGGGCAGGTGACGTGATGATCCTTGACAACCTGCTCGTCGCACACGGCCGCAATCCATTCGAAGGTGAACGCGAGGTACAGGTGGCGCTACTCGCGTGATTCCGTTTCACCCATTCAGTCGTGGGTTCAAATAGGCCCGAACGTTGGCCTGGATTGGTGGGCCGATAGTTTCAGCCAGTCAACCTTGACCCGAACGGAAGGTATTCAGCTCGCGCCTCTTCCCCGCAGCGAGGAGGTCGCGATGCCGTTCGTGGTGGCTGTTAACAATGTGAGGATTCATGCATGAAGGTCCATGAAGCGATTGCACAAGGATTGATAGACAGCGGTGTGACCACTCTCTTCGGCCTGATCGGCGACGCCAACCTGTTCATGGTCGATAGTTACGTGCGCAAGTTTGGCGGGCGCTACATCGCGGCAGCACATGAGGCCGGCGCAGCTCTGATGGGGCTAGGTTATGCCTACGGCACCGGTCAACTGGGTGTCGCGACGGTCACTCATGGGCCGGCGACCACGAATACCCTGACCCCACTGATCGAAGGGGTCAAAGGACAGATTCCGATGTTGCTGATCTGCGGCGACACCAACATCGAAGAACGCGAGAATCTCCAGGACGTTTCTCAGCGGGATCTGATCGTGGCGACTGGGGCCGGTTTTGAGCAGGCAAGGTCACCGGCCACGATCGCACGTGATCTGTCCGTCGCCATTCGCCGGGCGCTTACCGAGCAAAGGCCGGTCGTGTTCAACGTGCCCATCAACTTCCAGTGGCAGACCACCGAGTACCACCCAGAGCCCGTTCGCCCTCTGGATATTCGTGGCCTAGTCGCCCGCGGTGATGAGCTGGACAATGCGATTGGCATCATCGCCAGCGCGCGCAAGCCTGTCATCCTCGCGGGGCGCGGTGCAATCCATGCCAGGCAGGCGCTGGCCCGATTGGCCGAGCGCATCGGTGCTCCGCTCGCTACAACACTGAAGGCGCGCGAGTTGTTCAAGGGAGAGCCGTTCAATCTTGGTATTTTCGGGACGCTGAGCTCGCCTGTCGCAGCAGACGAGATCATTGCCGCCGACTGCATCATCGCGTTCGGTGCCGGGCTCAATCGCTACACCACGTCCGACGGCGCGTTTCTCAAGGGGAAACGGATTATCCAGTGTGACGTCAGCCCAGCCACTCTTGGACGTCATCAGGCTGTCGATGCAGCTGTAATTGGGGATACAGAGGCGGTTGCCGAGGCCATGTGCGAGCTACTCGACCTGGCCGAGATTCCGCCCTCCGCCATGCGTAGCGAGGAGCTTCTGGTCGCGCTCGCTGATCACAGACCGGTCGCCGTAGATGCGGGCGTTACTTCGGCTGGAACGATTGGACTGCGCAAGGCCTTGGCTCGCATAGATGCTGCGGTTCCAGCGGATCGGGTGGTTGTCACTGACGCGGGGCGGTTCATGCTGGAGGCGTGGCAGCTGATTTCCGTACCGGATCCACAATCTTTCCATATCACGATCAACTTCGGCTCGATCGGCCTCGGTGTGCCTTGGGCGGTCGGTGCATCCGCGAGCGCTCCAAGCCGACCCACTGTGCTTGTGAGTGGCGATGGCGGCTTCATGCATGGGGGGCTCAACGAGTTCAACACGGCTGTTCGACATGGTGCTGATCTGATCGTGGTGGTTTGTAATGACGGCGGATACGGCGCGGAAGAAATTCAGTTCCGTGCGCGGCAGATGGATGCGTCGCTCGCCTTCCTCGAGTGGCCGGATCTTGCGCCTTTGGCCGTTGCCTTGGGCGGGGAGGGGATCACCGTCAGAACGGAAGAGGAGCTGGAAGCGGCGGCGCTGGCCATCGCCAATCGGAAGCGGCCGCTCTTGATCGAGCTCAAGATCAGCCCAGCCTGGGGGGCGGCCATTGCGTATTGAGAGGGTGATCAGCCCCTTGCTACGGAACCCCCACTTAATGGCGTGGCATCAATGCGGCCCGTGCGAGGCCTGCTCGCTCCTTGGCCAGGTGTCGAGCAGGCCGTTCAGGTCTCTAGATACCTTCGTTAAGCGGTGGCCTGTTGTTATCTGGCTGCCTGTGAGCGGTCTTTATTCAATTCTCAGGTCATACCTTTGCACTTTTCGAGCCGAGACCTGCCGTTCGGACAAGCACCCATGACACAAGAGAATTAAAAATTATGAAGAGCACACACCGGCGAAATGCATGGCTGGTCATGTTTGCCCTTGCGATAGCTGAAATAACCAGCGCGTTTGAAGTCAGCATGGCATTTGTGGCCCTGCCTACATTGAAGCGGGTTTTCGGAGATCCCGCTGCCGTGAGCTGGGTTCTTTCAGGTTTTTTTATCGCCTCTGCCGGAAGCGTTGCCCTGTTCGCCCGGCTGGGGGATATCTATGGCCGGCGGCGTATGTTGATTCTGGTGATGGCCGTCGCGGCTTTAGGGTCGCTCATCAGCGCCGCTTCGAGTAGCCTCGGCGGCGTCATCGTCGGCCGAACGCTTCAGGGGGTAACTGGCGCGGTACTGCCCCTATGCCTGGGTTTGATGCGTGAAAACATGGAGCCCAAAGCCCTTTCGGTCAATATCGGCATCATGAGTGGCATTCTGGGTGTCAGTGGGGGGCTGGCCTTTCTTGTGGCGGCCGCCATCATCGAGCAGTTCGATTGGCGCGCGATGTTCTATGTCAGTGCTCTATTGGCGGTGCTGGGTGTGATCGCCATCTGGCTTCTCGTGCCAGCATCGAAGCCAAGCGACAGCCAGCAGGCTCTCGATGTGCCGGGAGCATTGCTTTTCGTGCCGGCAATCAGCGGCGTCATGCTCTCCATCACGCTGGCCAAGTCTGGATGGTTGCAGGCCAGGAGTGGTGGTCTGCTGCTCGCCAGTGTGGTGCTGCTGGCTATCTGGGTACGCCATGAACTACGGCATCCTTGCCCGCTCATCAACGTACGTCTGCTGGCTGACCGCAGGCTCCTACTGGCCAACCTGGCGTTCGCCGCCATCGGCATAGGCCCGATGTTGAGCAGTACCGTGATTCTCGCGCTCGCCCAGCAACCGGAGTGGACTGGTGCTGGCCTGAGCCTGAGTCCCACAATGTCCTCGCTGCTCACTCAGCCGACCACATTCATGGGGTTCGTCGCAGGCCCGATCGCCGGCTTGCTGGCTGCCCGCTACGGCATCCGGTTCGCAATGATGGTGGGGGCTGGCATGCTTGTACTGGCATGGATTCCTCCGCTCGTCCAGCTCAATTCCAAACAGGTGTTGCTGACCACGGTCGTGATTTTCAGCTTCGGCATCATCGTGCTCTTCGGTGCCGCCAGCAATCAGATCGTCGCTGCGTCACCCGTACACCGTACCAGCGAAGGCATGGGGTTGGCACAGGTCTGCAGGGGGACCTGTGCAGCCCTCGGCAGCCAGTTGATAGCGCTCATTCTTGCGGGCTCGATGGTGACATCCACCGATGGCGAGCAGTCCTTCTCTGACGCAGACGCGTACCGCCATGTCCTGATCTATCTGGTGATTTGCAGCCTGGCGGCACTAATCAGTGCCTGGTTCCTGCCGCGCCCGAGTAAGGAGAGCTCCCGTGAATTGGCGTATAGCAATCGGCAGTCGTGATTGGTGTTCGGCCTGGATGTACTTACCCCATCATCTCGCCAGGATGGCCCTGCGCCTTGCACGCGGGGTATCTCTGCGACGGGCGCTAGGAATAAAACGGAGGGGAATCAACCCTCTGTCGCCAACGAGTGCATGCTCCTGCTGACACGTTTCAGCAGGCTCGCCAAGACCTGCCATTCGTCCGCGCTAAGCTCGCCATAGGCCGCCTCCAACTTAGGGCTGCGCTGCGCGCGTATTTTCACCGAGAGCTCGCGACCCTTGCGAGTCAGTTTGGCCATCCAGGCCCGTGCGTCTTTCGGGTCGCGGATGCGTTTCACCAGCCCTGCCTCTTCCATTCGATCGAGGCGGCGACTCACGCCGCCCGCGGTGAATCCCAGAGACTTCTGCAGGTCGGCCACTTGTGTCGTGCTGTTGGGTTTATCTCCTTCGAGCAACAGCAGTACGTAGAAGTCGGATACGTGTATGCCGAAACGCTCGGCACTTTGCTCCGCCAGGTGAGCGATGTCTGTGGCGATGTTCTGGATCAGCGCAACGGCCGTGCGTCGATCTGATTGCTGGTCGCCCAGCACCGATCGGCTGCTGCTGATGAACGCTTCGTAGAAGCGGCTTGAGAGGTCCGTATCGCCCTGTGAGGACGTAGCGCTTCGATTCCGCGCCGTGGGCTCGTCAGCGGGGGCGGTCTTCGCGGCTGGCTTGCTGGCGCGGCTTTTGAGCGCGGTTGTCTTGCGTTCTGTCACATCTGCTCCGATCTGTGGCTATTCGGCTTTGGCGGCGAATTTTGTGGACCGCCAGGAGACTGCCGCCCAGGCCAAGGCGATTGTATGCGCCGCGATGCTCACCGAGCGAGCGATATCACCAGGCGAGCGGGCGATCTCCATATGTTGACGCGTCAAATATTATTCGACATGCTGAACTTCGATATCTAAGTTGACGATGTAGCCCCTCCAGCCGCAGTTGAGGAGAAAAGTGAAATGAGCACACCGTTACAGCCAGCAGCATCGGCCTCGGCCGAAACGATCGACATCGAAGGTACTTGGCGACTACTGGCTGTGGAGGCATGGGTGGATGGCAAGCTGGCTGATCCCTATTTCAACGGGCGCAATCCCAATGGGCTGATCCACTACATGCCGGGCCAGCGAATGTCGGTGCTGATCGCCAATGACGGTCGACGCAAGCTGTCGGGTGATCGCTATCACTCTCCATTGGAGGAACTCGCCGAGGCGGGGGCCACATTCACCGGTTACGCCGGGCCCTACACGCGAGAAGGCGACAAGCTGGTGCATCACTTGGAGGTCAGTTCGTTCGAGAACGATGTGGGTGCCGACTACGTGCGCTACATCGAAGTGGATGGAGAGGACATCTGGCTGGTTTCGCCCAAGGTCATGAACCAGGGGAAGGAGCGCTGGGTACGGCTCAAATGGACGCGCGTGAAGGCATGAGGTGCGCGCCATGAGTGAGGCGATGCAGCCTGCATCTTCCCAGCGGATGCGCTCGGAAATCCCCCCCAGGACCCTCTTCCAGAAGATTTGGGACGACCACGTAATCGAGCGTCGGGCTGATGGTTCGTGCCTGCTCGCCATCGACCGGCATATCGTCAACGAAGGTAGCAGCGTGCAGGCTTTCGTCGGGCTCAAGGAGCAGGGGAGAGCGGTGCGTAGTCCCGGCGATATCCTGGCGGTAGCCGACCACGTGACACCCACTGCGCCGGCCGAGCGTCGTGATCCCCCGGAACGCGCCAGGCGCATGATGGAGCAGCTTGAGCGCAACGCGGCGGAGCATGGTATTCCTTACGTACCGTTCCTTGATGAGCGGCAGGGCATTTGCCACGTCATCGCGCCAGAGCAGGGGTTTTCGCTCCCAGGCACCACCATCGTCTGTGGTGATAGTCATACCTCTACGCTCGGCGCCTTTGGTGCATTGGCCTTCGGGATCGGCACGTCCGAGGTCGAGCACGTGCTGGCCACGAGTACACTCGTACAGTGGCCCGCGAAAACCTATCGGGTCGTACTCACTGGCAAGTTGACGCAGGGTGTCACCGCCAAGGATTGCATCCTTGCGGTCATCGGCCAGATTGGTACGGCGGGTGCCACCGGCCATGTCATCGAGTACGCCGGTGAAGTCGTGCGTGAGATGTCCATGGAAGAACGCATGACGCTGTGCAACATGTCCATCGAGGCCGGTGCGCGTGCAGGCATGGTGGCTCCTGACGACAAGACGCTGGAATTCCTGCAAGGCCGCCCGCTCTCTCCTCGCGGTGAGTTTTGGGAGCAAGCAGCGGCCTGGTGGCGCTCGCTGGCATCGGATGAAGGTGCGACCTACGACCGTGAGACCGTGCTCGATGTCTCGATGCTTGCTCCACAGGTCAGTTGGGGCACTTCTCCGCAGGACGTGGCGGCTATTGACGGTTATGTGCCGGACCTTACCACGATCGCCGATGAGCAAACCGCCGCAGCAGTAAAGCGCGCGCTGGATTACATGGGATTGCAGTCGGGCATGGCCATGACCGATATCGGCGTCGACCAAGTCTTTATCGGCTCCTGCACCAACTCCAGGCTGTCCGACCTGCGCGAGGCTGCGCGGATCTTGAAGGGTCGTCGAATAGCGGCTGGTGTTCGCGCGATTGTTGTGCCGGGTTCGGGGCTGGTGAAGAAAGCGGCAGAAGCCGAGGGGCTGGACCGCATTTTCCTCGAGGCGGGCTTCGAGTGGCGGGGGGCTGGCTGCTCACTGTGCTGTGGCGGAGCCGATCGCGTCGACGCCGTGCAGCGTATCGCTTCCACCTCCAATCGCAATTTTGAGAACCGGCAAGGTCGTGGTGCGCGAACGCACTTGGTGAGCCCTGTTATGGCAGCCGCCGCCGCCGTATACGGGCATTTCGTCGATGTTCGGCTGCTGCTTAAGGAGCTCCCGTGATGGAAAGGTTCGTTCGCCTGCACTCCATCGCCGTGCCTCTGCCGCTGGCAAACGTCGATACCGACATGATTTTCCCCAGCATGAACCGCGAGCGGATGAAGAACCTGTCCTTGGAACGCCATAGCCCGTTCTACGCGGAGAATGGCTTCGCGAATCTGCGTTACGACGCCCTCGGGGAGCCGAACAAGGACTGCGTGTTCAATCAGCCACGCTTTCAAGGTGCGCGCATCCTGATCGCCCTGGACAACTTCGCTTGCGGGTCATCGCGCGAGATGGCCGTGTGGTCGCTCATGGACATGGGGTTCCGCTGCGTTATCGCGCCCAGCTTTGGCGACATTTTCTTTTCCAATGCATGCGGCAATGGACTTCTGCCCGTACGTGCCTCACGCGAATTCGTGAACACCGCTTTGGAGCAGGCGGCTTTAGAGTCAGCCGGAGCATTCGTCGTAGACCTTGAGGCGCTGCAAGTTTTTGCACCCGATGGTCGCAGCGAGAACTTTGCGCTCGACGAGCATCGCCGGCAGCTGTTGCTGCAAGGCTTGGACGAGATTGGCTATACGCTCAACTCCCTTTCCGCCATCGAGCGGCACGAGCAGGCATACAAGAAACGCAGGCCCTGGATGGTTTGAGTGAGCCCACTTGGGCTTGCCCGATTGGGCTTCAGATTGAACCGGAGGAATACAATGACAACAAGCAATCAACCCCGGGTATGGGTAGTCGTCGGCGCGATTGTGCTGGCGGAGCTCGCACTCAGCTATGAAATCTCAATGATCTTCGCTGCGGTACCTCGCTTTAGCGAGGTGTTTGGTGACCATGAGAAGGCCAGTTGGCTGGTCAGCGGCTTCATGATGGTCTCGGCCGCCGCAGCTGCCGTGGGCGGGCGTCTGGGCGATCTCTACGGCCGTCGTCGCATTGTGCAGTACGCGTTGGGGCTGGCCGTAATAGGCTCCGCAATTAGCGCACTGTCGTCCGATTTTATTGGTGTCTTCATCGGCCGTACCGTGCAGGGGTGCGCAGCCTGTGTCCTGCCATTAGGCATTGCTCTCGTGCGAGAGACGCTTCCGGCGCCACGAGTGGCATTCGGCGTGGGGTTGATTCTTGGCAGCGCTGCGATTGGCACGGGAGCAGGCCTGTTCATGGGCGGTTACATCGTCGATCACTACGATTGGCCGACCCTGTTTTATGTCAGCGGTGCATTGGCGTTCCTGGCATTGATCGTGGTCAGCATCTCGGTGCCAAAAACTCAGACGCCTGTGCAGACGCAATCATTCGATATTCTGGGCGGCGTACTCTTCGTTCCTGGTCTCGCCGCAGTGCTCTACGCGCTAAACGAAACGAAGGAGGTGGGCTTCGGCGACTTGAGGGTGCTGGTGATTGCCGCCATTGGACTGGCGTTTCTGGTGGGTTGGTATGTGTATGAGCGCCAGCATCGGAGCCCGTTGATTGACGTGCGCACGGTGTTCAGCGGTCAAGTGGGGCTGGCCAACCTTGTCATGGTGCTGATTTCCGTCTCTCTGTTCCAGGTGAGCCTATTGGGTTCGCTATTGATTCAGCAGCCTGTCGAAACGGGCATAGGATTTGGGAAAAGCGCCACCTTCTTTGGCATGGTCCACATGCCCGGCACCATGCTTGGTGTCATCTCCTCGCCCATTGCGGGCCATCTGGCCTCTAAGTGGGGCGCTCGAGGCGTACTACTAGGGGCTTGCTTGATCAATGCCGCCTGCTGGCTGTTGATGGCCGTGATGCCGGATAACCTCTGGGTAGTGATCGGGAGCATAGCGGTCATTGCAATGATGGGAGCCGCGATCTTGACCAGCATTCCCAATCTGATCATCGAGAACGCCCCCGCGTCTCGCACGGGCGAGCTGGTCGGTTTCTCGATGGTCGTTCGCAACTTGTCCGGTGGCATCGGAGCGCAAGTTGCGGTTGCGTTGCTGATGGTGTCTGCAGTGACTCTGGGGGCGCGCGAATACCCCAGCGCCATGGCTTATCAGCTCTTGTTCGGTATTTTCGCCGGTTCCGGTGCACTGGCTGCGATGATCGTCTATCGCACTAGTCGCCGTTTCGCGCGAGTGCCTCAGCCAGCTTCCACCCGTGCGCAGGCGTAGTTGCTGGAAGTAGGGGGAGCTTCTCTCCCCCTGCATCAGGCCGTTGAGTTCGAGCTTCGGCGGTGCCGATCCATGGCGCCGTGCGCAGCTGCCTTGCTGAAATCTTCCAATCCGGAGTGGCTGGTCACAACACCGAGTTCACCCAAAACATGACCATGTGGCTCCCTGCCACGGAGCAAATCCATGCTGACCATAACGGAAGCGCTGCTCGATGCGGCCAACCGAACTGGTGATGGCGCACCATCAAGTGCCCGTGAAATGGCGACGTACTGCCTGCTCGACTGGCTGGGCGTGACGCTCGCGGGAAGTGGCGATCCCCTGGTCGATGTCCTGGTGGAGGATGCACTAAGCGATGGCGGGGAAGGTGACTGGCCCCTGCTGGGCCGTGATGAGCGAGTCGGCCTACGGGATTTCGTGCTGGTGAATGGCGTGGCCGGGCACGTCCTCGATTATGACGACGGGCTCGCTCCGATGATGGGGCATCCGTCGGTGGCAATCATGCCCGCGCTGCTAGCCGTGGCTACTGCACGCGGTTGCAGTGGGGCGGAGTTGCTTGACGCGATAGTGACCAGCGTCGAAATGGCAGCGCGGGTGGGCTTGCTATTGACCACCGCGCACTATGAGCGGGGTTTCCATTCGACGGGTACGGTGGGGGCGATCGCGGCGGCGGCGGGGTGCGCTAGGCTGATGCGACTTGACCGCGGCCGTGCTTTGATCGCCATCGGCCTGGCGGGCACCCGCGCGGCGGGGCTCAAGGCGTCCTTCGGTACTGGTGGCAAGCCACTGCATGCGGGGTGGGCTGCCCTCAATGGTTATACCGCTGCCAATTGGGCCGAGCGAGGCTTCTCCGGACCTTCGGATATCCTGGGCGACAAGTCCGGTTGGGTGGCCGTGGTCGGCGAACGAGAAGACCAGGCCGCCCTTGCCGAGCCGCCGGCTGGCGCCCACATCATGGCCGTGTCGTTCAAGCAATTCGCATCGTGCGGGCTCACCCATCCGGCAATCAGGACCGCCTTGGCGTTGCGTTCGGTGCACCGACTTCCTCCAGCTGCAATCGAGCATGTTCGGGTCGTGGTCAGCCCCAAGGTGGATACGATCTGCAATATTGCGGCGCCTGCCACGGGACTGCAGGCCAAGTTCAGTCTGCGTGCCACACTCGCGATGGCGTTTTCCGGCGTAGACATTGCTTCACCGGCGAGCTTCAGCGATGAGCGAGTGTGTTCCCCGGAGCACATCGGGCTTCAGGATCGTATTGAGGTTCTGTTCGATGAGCAGATGCCGCTGACAGGTTGCAGGCTACAGGTGCGGACTCGTGGTGGTGAGGTTCTGGACGCCGCGCCGCCAGCGAGAGTTTCGGGCCTCACGGACGAATTGCGCCAGGGGTTGGTTGAAAAGTTCAGGGCCCTGGTATCGACTGTACTGGGCGAAGACCGGGCACGAGTGCTGGCGGACGAAGTACTGGATATAGCGCAGAGCTCCCACCTTTTGCTGCTGCTTGAGCGAGTTGCGGACAGTAGGTGAATTCTTTACAGGCTTTCCGATCGTTCACGCACGTGTAGATGGACAAGTCATTCCACTTGTGAAAAATGCATGCAAAAGCGCGGGATCACCTCCTGGCTTGGTAGCCGTCTGCACATGTCGTGGAACTAGGGGAAATGACGAATAGTAGTAACAGGAACGCTCGATCTGACGACCTATCAGGCCTTGCCGCGGTCATCGCCCATTCACCGACGCTTACCCATCCCGACGAAGGCCCGGCAATCCTTGCCATGGCACGTATGCTTCGGATCATTGGTCGGATAAGAAAGCGTCGAAACGATGTGGCCGATGGCGTTGGTCTGATTGCAGGTGACATCGATATTCTGTTCATGCTCCAGCGCAGCACGGAAAGTGAAGGGCCACGAGTAATCGATTTGGCAGCCGCACTCGGTGTCACGACAGGCGCGATCTCCAAGCGGATGCAGCGCCTCGAATCGATCGAATTCGTGGTGCGCTCTACCGATTCCGACGACCGCCGTTCCGTGCGTTTCCGCCTGACCGAATCCGGTAATAACGCGGCAGATGGCGCTCGTGCTCGCCTGCACCAGAATGTGGTGGATGCGCTTTCTCGAGATGAATGGATTCAGCTTCAAGACTTGCTGTCGCGCGTCAGCGCTGTCATTGATGAAGATGACTGAGCGTGTGTCCCAGCTTCGCTAATGACCCCCGCCATTCCCTGCGAGAGCCGTATCTGAAGCGAAGCTGTCGGAAATTGGCGGCGATGACAGCAACAAGAATCCTTATCTGCCTCGAGACTTCTGGTCTGCTTACTCCTTTGCTCTGGCTGTGCCACTCGGGCGTGTGGAGGAAAATTTCTTCGCTGAGCGTCGAATTGATTCGGCGTTGATGAGCGAATCTCGCCCCATGGCCTAGCTGGTCAGCGGTTTCTTCGGTGCCACCGCCTCATTCCCAAATCTTCAGCGTTATCGCTGCCCTCTTGAAAATTCGCTCCGAGTATTTATCATCCTGGGAAGTAATTTCCTGAGAAGCAAATAAGGGCCGTGGAATGACAATAGAAATTGAAAACATCCTGCGGGTGGAGGATGAAGAAGGTGTTCGGACGCTGACGCTCAATCGACCCGAGCACAGCAATGCCATTGATCCTTTGCTACATCAGGCGTTGCTACATGCATTCGATGAGGCAAGCGCCGATCCTGGGGTGTCTGTCATCGTCGTGACGGGCGAGGGCGGCAAGGCGTTTTGCGCCGGTGCCGATATCAAAGCCGCTCACGCCGCCGGAAGGCAGCCTTTTCGATTGCCCATGTCGGGCGTGGTCCGCAACCTCCACGAAATGCTGCTGGAGACGTGGAAGCCAACGATCGCGGCAGTCAACGGAGCCGCTGCGGGTGGGGGTTTGGAGTTGGCTCTTGCATGCGACATTCGGCTCTGCGATCCCTCCGCTCGTTTCATCCTGCCGGAAGCCAAGCGTGGTATGGGCGCCCATTTCGCAACCGTCATGCTTCCACGGCTGATCGCCCCCACTCATGCGATGCGCATGCTCTACCTAGGTGAACCGATTGACGCCGAAGAAGCCCTTCGCATTGGTTTGGTTAGCCAGATCAGTTCGCCGGGCACCGTCAAGCAGCAGGCGCGCGACCTGGCGCTACGTATCGCGAAGAATGCACCGGTGACGCTGCGCCGCATCAAGGAAACTGCGGTGAAAAGCGCCGGGCTCCCGGTTTCGGCAGCGTTGAGACTGAATGAGGGGATCAGCCCCTATCTCAGCGAGGATCGCGAAGAAGGTTTTCGAGCCTTCCTTGAGAAGCGTGAACCACAATGGAAGGGGCGTTAACACCATGACTTCATCGATTCAATCAATCTTCCATCCCCGTGCGGTTGCAGTGTTGGGAGCATCGGCCGACGGCCGGCGAATCGGGGGCATGGTGATGAATCACCTCCTCGGTAACGGCTTCGAAGGCACCATCTATCCAATCAGTCGCAGCGGTGGCGAAATCGGAGGGATTCCGTGCCTGACTTCCATAGAGCAGGTTTCCGAGCCTGTGGATGTCGCGTTTCTCGCAATTCCAGCCGCGGCTACGCTCGAGGCAGTTCGTGACTGTGCGGCTGCCGGCGTCAAAGCCGTGATCGTCGGATCGTCGGGATATGCCGAGAGCGGCCCGGAGGGGAGGGCGCGTCAGGACGAACTCGCTCAACTGGCGAAGACGTTGGGAATCCACGTTATCGGCCCTAACTGCAATGGAATTTATTGCGCTCATGCACGGCTCGGCCTCGGTTTCAACAGCGGGCACGGTCTGGCAATCCCGACGGGAGACGTCGCAATCATTTCCCATAGCGGCGCACTGTTCGATGTGTTCGCCCGACGTCTGATGTCGTTTGGTGGAGGCCTGTCCTTCTTCGTCTCCGCAGGCAACGAAGCAGATCTTTCGATGCTGGATTATCTCGACTACGCAATCGACGATCCGGACACCCGGGTAATCGCGTTGGTCATGGACGGAATCAGCGATGGCGTGCGCTTCCGCAAGCAGGCCCTGCAGGCCAAAGCAGCGGGCAAGCAGATCGTGGCACTGAAAGTCGGACTGTCCAGCCGTGGAGAGGAGGCCGCCGTCGCCCACTCCAGTCGCATGGCCAGTGGTGGGCAAGTCTATCGAGCTCTTCTTTCCGCCTGCGGCATTCCCTTGGCCGAGACGCCTGAAGGGTTGCTTGCCGCAGCAACTTTCCTTTCACGGCATGGCAAGGGGGCAGGGGGCGCGGCGGTGATGTCGACCTCTGGTGCTGGCGGAGCGATCATGGCGGACCTTGGCGAGCGCTATTCCGTGCTGATGCCTGATTTCGGACAGCAGGCTCAGGACGTCTTCACAAAGTTCCAGCAGTTCTCCAAGGTCAACAATCCCATCGACATCGGTGTCTTCGGCTCGATGGATAACATCGCTGAGATCATCGATGCAGCGATCGACGATCCAGCCGTAGGCATGATGATTGGTCTGTTCCCTACCTTTCCGCATGCCACCCATGATCATCTCGTTCGTGCACTTGCAACGGCGCAGCAGAGAAGCGACAAGGCAGCGGTTTTACTGTTTCCTGGTGGTGTTTCCGATAAAGCAGCCGATGTCTGCCGACAAGCGGGTATCACCGTCTTCACCGAAACGGTGGCCTGCTTGGAGGCCGCGCATGCTTACCTCGCCTTGCCTGCGCCGGGCATCGAAGCGCTGTCGTTGACGGGTTCTGTCCCAGAAGGTAACGGTGCCCTTGATGAGCCAACGTCGCTTGCTTTACTGGCGAGCCATGGCGTCGACGTTGTCCCAGCTCACGTGTGTGACAGCGCTGACGCCGCTGCCGCCGCCGCCGAGGCGTGCGGCTATCCCGTGGTGTTAAAGGGGGTGGCGCCAGGGATTGCACACAAGAGCGATTTGGGGCTCGTCAAACTCAATCTGTTCGATGCTGCAGCAGTGCGTGCTGCATATGAAGATGCGGGTGCCAGCACAGTTGTCATTCAGCCGATGCTGAAGGGCGAGCTGGAGGTCCTTGCAGGCTTTAGCCGATCGGCTGATGTTGGCGGCATGCTGATCGCCGGAATGGGCGGCATCCATGCCGAGGCGATGCGCGACACCGTGATGTGGGCCGTACCTACTAACCGCAGATCCATCGAGGAAAAGCTGGGTACGAGCACGCTCGGGCGAATACTCACCAGCTCGCGCTGGACGCATCCGAAGGCCTTTGATGCATTGGTGGACGCGCTACTCGGTGTTCAGGCACTCGCGCTTGCAGGGGGCGAAAGGGTAATTGGAATCGACGTTAACCCACTGTTGCTGGGAGCGCATGGCGCGGTCGCGGTCGACGGCCTAGTGGTTCTTTCCGACGCGGAAGGTGAGGCCGACCTGACCAACAGTCCCTGATTGCGAGAATGTGATTTCAATCTGCGTCCCCTGGGCAGTAATGCGAACCAGGGGATGTTTCCAGCGGCACGCCTCTCATAAGGCGCGGCTGCCTACCCATCAGTTTTCCAAGGTGTGAGAGCGGAGAGGAAGATGAGTTATCCGAGCTTTGTACGTATCAACGAAGAAGGACCCCGAGAGGGCTTTCAGGCTGACCCGCGATTCATCGAAACCGACAAGAAACTGGAGCTGATTGAGGCACTGAGCCAGACCGGTATCAAGCACATAGTCGTCACTTCCTTCGCTAATCCGGAGCGCGTCCCATCCGTGGGTGACGCGGAGGAGGTCGTTGCCAGAATGGTGAGGCACCCCGGAGTCAACTATTCCGCAATCTGGTTGAATCAGCGTGGGCTTGAGCGGGCGATAACAACCGGACGGCTGGACATTGAAGGAACGCTCGGACTCACCGCATCCGAGCCTTTCCTTCAGCGCAATCAGCGACGTACCGTCGAGGAGGATCTCGTTGCAGCTATGCAGGCTGCGACGACCTACAAGCATCACGGCATTCCAGTTAGACGGCTGGGCATCATGGCTGCCTTCGGATGCAATTTTGCCGGTGATATAGCGCCCGATCACGTGGTTTCACTCATAGCATCGCTCCTCGATATTGCAGAAGCAGCCGAGGTGAGGGCGGAGAGGGTTACGCTCGCCGACACGATGGGCTGGGCCAACCCCCTGTCAGTGAAGCGGTTGGTCGGCGCGGTGCAGGATCGTTTTCCACACCTTGCCATCGCTCTTCATCTTCACGACACACGTGGAGTCGGTATTGCTAATGCATTGGCCGGCCTTGAAATGGGCGTTGCCGAGTTCGACGCATCCATCGCCGGGCTGGGTGGTTGCCCATTCTCTGGTCCGACTGCAGCAGGCAATATCGCCACCGAAGAGCTCGCTTTCATGTGTGCGGAGATGGGGATCGAGACAGGCATCGACCTTGAGCGTCTGATTGCGGCTGCGAGACTTGCTGAAGAGATCTTCGGGCGCCCATTGCCGGGCACATTGTCCCGGTCCGGCACGCTTGCCGCGAGACGTGCTGCGCTGAAGGGATGAGTGAAACGCCTCGGTCTGGAGTACAAAGATCCGGGGCGATCGTCACGCGTGATCGTGGAAAGATCGTAAGGCATCCATGGTGCTAGTGGGTCTCACAGCCCGCACCCATTCCGGGCATTGATGACCTCCCCGGTACAAGCAAGGTAGTGACTTCAGCCAGCACGGGTGCGGCGGGACATCTCCCATGTCCGGGTTCTCATATCCTTTTCTGTTGATTGGTTTTTGAATTTTATAATTTAAAAAATCATTAATAATCAAATAGTTATAAATGTTCATTTTCGAGATAGTTGACGCGTCACATATTTCGGCGAATCATCTCTGCACCAACCAGCAGATGGGTTCGATATGGAACGATACGATTTGGTGATTCGGGGCGGCCTCGTGGTCGATGGCAGCGGTGGCGAGCCCTACGAGGCCGACGTTGCCATTCGCGGAAATCGCATTGAGGCAGTGGGCGTCGTCAGTGGTCCCGGCGCAGAAGAGATCGATGCGCGTGGAAAGATCGTCACGCCGGGCTTCATTGATCTGCACACGCATCTCGACGGGCATGTGACCTGGGAATCGATGCTCTATCCGGTCACCGGTCATGGGGTTACTACCGTGGTGACCGGCAATTGCGGCGTAGGTTTTGCGCCGGTGCGCCCCCAGGATCACGACGAACTCATCCGGCTCATGGAGACGGTTGAAGACATCGACTTCGAGGACCTGAAGAAGGGCCTGCCGTGGACCTGGTCGTCGTTCCCTGAATACCTCGACACGCTCAGCCGCCGGCAATACAACATGGACGTCGGCACGCTGCTGCCGCACTCCACGCTACGGGCCTTCGTCATGGGCGAGCGCAGCTTGAGCGACAAGGCCACTCCCGCCGAACTCGAGCAGATGGCTGCACTGGCCAAAGCTGCGGTAGAGGCTGGTGCGCTGGGCTTCGGCACTTCCACATTGCGCGACCAGAAGACCAGCGATGGTCGGCATATTCCGAGCGTGTTGGCCGACGAGGAAGAGTTCACCGCGATCGCCATGGGCATGGCCGGGGCCAAGCGCGGCGTAGTGCAGGCGGCAGTGGAGTTCAACCAGTTCCCGCTGGCCTGCGACGAGCTGAAGATGTTCGCCCGGGTCGGCAAGGCCAGTGGCCGGCCCATCATGTTCTCGCTGAAACAGACCAACAAGACCCCCGACGGTTGGCGAGAGCTGCTTGCCATCAGCGATCGTGCGAACGCCGAGGGCGTGACCATGTATCCGCAGGTATTGGGACGCCCGACCGGCGCGATCATGGGGTTGCAGACCACCATGCACCCATTCTCCCGCTGCCCGAGTTTCGCACCCCTGAAGCATCTTTCTCTAGACGAGAAGGTCGCCGCGATGCATTCGCCAGAGCTACGCGAAAAGCTGCTTTCCGAGGAGCAGTCCGCACAACTCAAGCGACCGGAGCGAGTTCGCGGCTATCGCTTCGTGTTCCCCTTCAACGACCCGCCGAACTATGAGCCCGACCAGAGCGACAGCCTGGAGGCGATTGCCGAGGCCAAGGGCGTGCCGGCGGCAGAACTGATCTACGACATGTTGCTTGAGAAGAATGGCGAGCAGCTGCTGCTGTTGGCCGGAGGCAACTTCGCCGACTACTCGCTCGAGCCCGCTCGAGCGATGCTCGAAAACCCGCACAGCGTTCCGGGCTTGGGCGATGCGGGAGCGCACTCCAGCATCATTTGCGACTCCAGCATCCCGACCTACCTGCTGTCGTACTGGACGCAGCACCGCACGCGTGGTCCGAAGCTGCAGCTGCCCGAAGTGGTCAAGTGGCTGACGAGCGACTCCTGCCGCACTATCGGACTGACCGACCGAGGTCGCGTTGAGGCGGGCTACAAGGCTGATCTCAATGTCATCGACTACGAGCGTCTGACCTTGCACCTGCCGCGTCTTACTCACGACCTGCCGGCCGGTGGTGTCCGCCTGGTGCAAGACGCGACTGGATATGCCGCGACGATCGTGAGCGGTCAGATCGTGCACCGCGATGATCGTCCCACCGGCATATTGTCTGGCCGTTTGGTGCGTTCTGTCTGATCAAAGTTTCCTGGAGAACAGAAGATGCCTACTGCTCGCACTACTGACACGAAGGAATCGACAGGGCGTGACTTTTCCAAGGCGGATGGCTGGCCCCGTTTCACCAAGCAGGGGTGGAGCGCGGCGGAGTTCGATGCTGAGGCCGCAACCCGCCGCTTCACCCAGCAACAGCTGGCGCTGCTGCTGGAATTGGTGGATCGAAGCAAGCGCCGCGGACTTGAGGCCACGCAGATCACGCGTGAAGAGTTCGATCATCCCGAGTTGCATGATGTTTTCGCTGATTGGGTGCACAGCTTCAAGAATGGACAAGGTCTGCTCGTGCTGAAAGGGTTTCCCATTCGCGAGCGATCGCTTGACGATATCTGGCGCCTGTACTGGGGCATCGGGGCGCATTTCGGCATTGGCGTGTCGCAGAATCTGCAGGGCCAGCTGCAGGGTACCGTCGCCGTGCAGCCAGGTGTGGTGGGGGACCGGGTATACGGGGTCTCGACGATGGCGCCGCTGCACACTGACCGCATCGATATCTTGTCGCTGCTGTGCATCAACCGCGCCAGGCAAGGCGGTGAGAACTCCTTCGTGAGTTCACTCAAGGTTTGGGAAGTCGTCGAAGCAGAACGGCCGGACCTGCTGCCTCTCCTCAAGAAGGGCTATCCGCAGGTTCGCAATGGCGAACAGCCCGATGGCGATAGCCCCGTTACGCCATACCGAGTTCCGATCTTCGGTGAGGTCGACGGCCTGCGCTCCTGCTATTTCGGCGGTAACTCGATGCTGCGTAGCGTGGAACGTTCCTTTGCCGAGTTGATTGAGGATGAAGATCGCGAGGCGCTGACCTATCTGGCCGATGTGGTTCAGCGGCCAGAACTGCACCTGCATCAGATGCTCGAGCCCGGTGAGGCCGTGTTCATTAACAACATGGAAATGCTGCACAGCCGCACGGCATTCGTCGATGGCGATGGTCCGTTCGAAAAACGCCTGCTGCTGCGTATGTGGTTGCAAGGGCGACCCCGTCGTCCGATCCCGCGTGATATGCGGGTCCTCAACAATCGCTCGGGAATGCTGGGTATCGAACCCAGGGCGGCGGCAACGACTCCCTGACGCGAGCAGGCCGGATAAACCGTCGGGAACTCATCCGACGGTCGGCAGCACGTCATCGGCGCAGATGACTACAGGTCGGGTGGCCATCCTAGCGGCCGGCCGCCCGACCTGTGCACACGCCATTTTCTACCTCGATGTACGCATTCCCGGCAACGGCACCGGCTCATGAGCAGCGTGCGGGCAATGCGCTCTTCGCTTTGAAGGAGTAGTAGCAACATGAAGCAGTTCAGCGATTCCCTGGTTGTGATCACGGGCGCGGCGGGCGCGCTCGGTCGCGCTGTCATGCGCGCATTCGATGAAGCGTCCGCACGCATGCTGCTGGTGGATGTGAACGCGAAGGCACTCGAAGCATTGCTGGAGCCCGGCAGCCGCCATCTGACGGCGGCAGTAAACCTGATGGACGCCGATGCGACACTGAATACGCTGGCGCCGCTAATCGAATCCCATGGCCCAGCCCTGGTGCTGTGCAACGTTGCGGGTGGCTTCACCATGGGTAAGGCGGTGCACGCCACGCCGGATGCGATGTGGCACCAGATGATGGATCTCAATGTCAGTACGTTGATCAATGCCAGCAGGGCCGTGGTGCCCGGCATGATCGCGGCTGGCCAGGGCAAGATCATTAACGTGGCGGCATCCTCGGCGGTGACGGGTAAGCCAAAGATGGGGGCCTATTGTGCTAGCAAGTCGGCAGTGGTGAGGCTGACTGAATCCATGGCACTGGAGCTACGTGACCACGGAATCAACGTTAACGCAGTGGCTCCCAGTGTCATTGACACGGCTTCGAATCGTGCGGCCATGCCCAGTGCCGATCCTTCGCGCTGGGTTGCCCCCCAGGAATTGGCGAACGTTATCCATTTTCTAGCCTCGGATGCCGCCTCCGCCATTCATGGTGCGGTCGTCCCGGTGGTCGGGCGGTCCTGACTGATTCGATCAAATAGCTCGAGTGGCTTCCGCGAGCCAGGGTGATCCCCTTGCTCTCTCGGAGGCCGCAGGTCAGGCCTGCTGGTGCTGACCTGCGGCGCAAGTCCAGGTGCTTGTTTCTGGGCTGTTGGCAACGATGTGTCTAGCCGATCTCTCCGCAGAAAATCTCTCGGTTGCCATCGGCAGGCCCGGTCTGCAATACGATTGAATAGTTCCCCGAGCGAAGCGTGTTCAGCTCCGCAGGCACTCGCCTGGAAATAGTCCAGCCACGCTTGCCATAGTCTCTATCCGCCAGCACACGCTGATTCAACTCGAACGTGGGGGCAGAATCTGTCCGCTGCTTGCAGGTGCCGGTATAGATGAATGTATAGATGTGAACCGGTCGCGTCGTTTCACTGGGGACACCGCTGATGTAGATCGACATGGAGGTTTCATTTCCGTTGGCGGCGAGAGTGGCCTGTCCGATCTGTCCAGCGTTGTGGGGACCGGCCGCGAGCGGAACGTTGATCATTTGGCGGTCTTCGACTGACGCACAGCCGGCCAGAAAAGCGAAGATCGCGACCCACCGAAGGTGCTGGGAGTGTTTCATGGCTTCGCCTCCTGCTTGCGAGGCTCTTATTGGGGGACTGGAGCCAACCGGGCCGCTGCTAAGGGAGGCCGTACGAGGCGCCATCCCTAAGTAAATGCCTATTTACGGTGTCTGTCTCTCTCTCCCGGTGAGGATCATTCTCCTATCGCAAGGGTGGGTTGCACGCTTCGCTCAGGAGCTCGCAGTAACAGCGTCAGTGGCACCGCCGCCAGGGTGATGAACATCATCAGTCGGAAGTCCTGCAGGTAAGCCAGGGTCGACGCCTGCCGTGCGACCTCGCGGTCGAGTTTCATCAGTCCTGCCACCGTATAGAGGTCGTACACGCCAGCTTGAACGGCATGCTGCAGCGGCTGGTGGAAAGGCGTCAGGTAGCTGGCAAAGACCTCGTGATTGATCTGGGTGCGATGCCCCAGATAGGTGATGACGATCGATATGCCGATCCCGCTGCCGACGTTGCGCAGAAGACTGAACAGGGCCGTTCCGTCATTGCGGAAGGCGGGCGTGAGCGTCGAGAAACTGATCGTCGTCAGCGGTGTGAAAATCAGGCCTAGTCCAAAGCCTTGCGTGAGTCCCGTCCGGATGATGTCGGAGGTGGACGAATCTACGGTGAACAGCGTCATCTCCCAGAGTGACAGGCTGGTCAACAACAAGCCCAAGGCTATTAGGGGGCGGGGGTCCATCCTGGCAATCAGCCGACCGACCAGGAGCATGGCGACCATGGTACCCAGACCGCGGGGCGCCAGCACATAGCCCACATCCAGCACCGGGTATCCCATGAGGTTCTGCATGAAGGGTGGGAGCAGAGCCATGGTGGCGAGCAGCACGATGCCAACAAGGAAGATGAAGATCAGCCCCATGCAGAGATTTCGGTCCCTGAAAATCTCGGGGTTGATGAACGGCGTCTTGCTGGTCCAGGTATGAACGATGAAGAGGTAAAGGCACAGGCCCGCCAGAAATGCCTCGATCAGGATTTCTCCGCTGGAGAACCAGTCCAGTGATTCACCCCTGTCCAACATGATCTGGAAGGCGCCAATGGCGATGGCTAGAAAGGAGAACCCCAGAACGTCGAACTTCCTGGAAGCATCAGGTGGCGTTTCTTTCACCGAGGCTGCCAACCCCAACCAAGCCAGCACACCGAATGGAAGATTGATGTAGAAGACCCAGTGCCAGGAGTAGTACTCCGTCAGCCAGCCGCCGAGGGTAGGTCCCAGGATCGGGCCAACCATCACGCCCACGCCCCACATGGCCATCGCCGAGCCGTGCTTTTCCTTGGGGTACGTGTCCAGTAGCAGCGATTGAGACAAAGGCACCACACTGGCGCCGAAGATGCCCTGGAGAACCCGGAAAAGCACAATCTGCTCGAGAGTCTGCGCGGCACCACACAGCATTGAAGCCACTGTGAAACCGACGGTCGACCAGATAAGGATGCGCTTGCGCCCGAACCGCGAGGAAAGAAACCCGGCGAGTGGCGTGAAAATGGCCGCGGCGACGACGTATGAGGTCAACACCCAGTTGATCTGCTCCTGGGTGGTGCCCATGGTTCCCTGGATATGCGGGAGCGCGACGTTGGCGATGGTGGTATCCAGCGCCTGCATGATGGTGGCAAGCATCACGGAAAGCGTGATTACGCCGCGACGGGATTCATTCTGATGAGAAGTGTGCGAATCCATCTGGCGTCTCAGAAGAACAGGCTGGATAGGCTACGTCGATGGGTCGTGTCGATCTCGACGATTGCGCTCAGGCCCGCACGCAGTTGCGGAGTGTCGACTTCGGCATTGAGGCGGATGCGAACCGGGATCCGCTGGCTGACCTTGACCCAGTTCCCCGTCGCGTTCTGCGCGGGAAGCACCGAGAACTCCGATCCCGTTGCCGGGCTAAGGCTCTCAACGACGCCGGTCCAGCTCCTGTTGGGATAGATGTCGAAGCGCACGCCAACTTGCTGTCCAGGTTTCACGAACGTGAGGTCCTTTTCCGGGAAGTTCGCCTCGATCCAGAGATCGCTATCAGCGACAAGTGTCATCGCGGTACTTCCAGCCGTGATGTACTGACCAGGCTTTGGGAGGTTGCTGACGCGGCCGGGGAGGGAGGCCCGTACCTCGACCCGTGAAAGGTCGAGTCTGGCCTGCTCCAGTTCCGCGAGGGCTGCGAGGTAGCTGGGATGCCCCTCGATCGGGCTGTTCACATCTCCCCCCAGCGACTCGGCGATACGGGTGAGATCGTGCTGCTTGGCAATCCGCTCCTGTTCCGCGATCTGCTTGAGTTGCCGGGCCTCGTCGAGCCTAGCGGGGGAAAGGAAGCCTTTAGCAGCGAGATTCTCCTGGCGCTGCCAGTCTTTTGCAGAGTATTCAGCACGGGTAAGCGCTAGAGCGAGCTCCGCCTTCTTCTCGTGATAGCTGGCCTTCAGTGAGGCCAGGTCAGTGCGAGTCTTCGCCAATTGGGCTTCGGATTTTGCTGCAGCGATCCTGAAGCTCGCCGGGTCGATGCGGAACAGCAACTGCCCCGCCAACACGCCCTGGTTTTCCTTTGCCAGCACCTCCAGCACCATCCCGGATATGTCCGAGCTGACAGGAACTTTATCGGCCTTGACGTAGGCGTTGTCCGTTTCCACATAGCGTCCGCCGTGAAGATAGAGACCTATCGACACTGCTACGGCGCAGCACGGGATCACGACCATCAGCATGAGCTTTCGGCTCAACTGGGGCTTTCGGGGGGAGGGGGATTCGTTGTTCATTGCCCGGCTCAAGAGGAAAGATTGTTGCGTACGCGTTGTAAGGCGGAGACCAGCGCTTGGGCCTCGTCTTGGGAGAGGTTGCGAAGTGCGTCCTTGTGTGTCTGCTGGCCGACGTGGGCGATGGTCGACAGCTCGGCATCGGCTTTTGGTCGAAGAAACAGAAGATGAGCGCGGCGATCACTAGGATCCCGACGTCTTTCAACCAGGTCGGCCTGCTCCAGCTGATCGATCAGCCTGGCCAATGTGATGGGCTTTATCTCAAGCATTTCTGCCAGGTCGACCTGACGACAGCCTTGGTGCTTCGCTACGTAGACGAGGGCGCGCGCCTGGCTGAGCGTCAGGCTCTTGTCTTGCAGGTGCTTCTCGAAGGAGCGCCGCATCAGTTTTGCGACGTCTGCGATCAAGAAGCCCAGGCTACTCAGATCGGCATTCATTGAGAGTGACCCTTATAATAAGCATGGCGTACTAATTGCATGTGTTTTTGCCTCGCCCGATGTCTCTGTGGCGATCTCCGTAAGTATGGCTATGGAGTGTTAGTGCGCGTTTTAGCGCGCTTTATTGGGGCTGCTTTGGACGAGAGTCAGGGACGGCCAAGGTAATAGCCAACGGCAACGATGAAGTGGCCCTGACGTTTCATCAATGCATGTTTCAACTCTTTCGCACCCGTTACAGGGTTGCGCCATTCATAGCGAGTTTCGCCTTGATCATGCCCTTTCATGGTGGAGAGGATGCGTGGGCCGATCAGCTCGCCATCGGCACCACGCAGGGTGCTGATGTCATTGCCCACCAGCCGGTGATCTGCACCGTGGGCGGCAAAGGTGCCGGTGGTTTCGTCGATCACGAACACGTAAAGATCGTCGCGATTGAAGAAGGCATCCAGACGATTGATCTTCTCCAGGGTTGCTTGAGGCTCGTGCTTCAACGCAGCAACGGCGTCATCGAGCAAGCGACCGGCTTCCTGGGGAGAGGAGCGGGGCATGTAGTAGCCCGCAGCGAACACCTTGTCACCCACGCGTTGGAAGTAAACCCGTTTGCGTTCGCGCTTGCCGTCCCGCCAGTTCATCCAGTGGTACTCGCGGCTCTGGGGGGCATTGTCATCGGCGCTGGACAGGGCTTCGTTGAGCGCGGTCTTCAGGTCATCGTCGAGCATCGGTCGGATATCTCGGCCGATATAGATTGCCGACGGACCGCCACTGGCCAGCATCACCCCTTGGGTGTTGATCACGTACACATAGCTGTGCGGGGTCGTATAGGTGCCCTGACGGCTAAGCTGAGCCAGAACGGAATCACCCTGCGCCTTGTAAGCGGAAACGGCCTTTGCGAGCAGCTCGCGCGCCTGATTTGCCTCTACTTCGTAGCTGCCGCCGGAGCCGGCGCTATTTGCCCCGAGGGCGGGGCCGGACAAGAGTAGAAAGCAGGCGAAACCGAGCGCGCAATGTGGGTACATAGAGGTCCTCTGGCGAAGCGGCGTGGAACGCGTCAGCGGAAAATCTCACCCAACGAAACGTTCATAGGTGGTCCACAGCTGGCGTCTGTCTGGTGAGTGCAGTAGTGGTGCAGGGCGGCGTGCTTGTCCGTAGAGGGAGCGTGCAGCTCGGAGCAGCCAGCCAGTTGAAGAAAAAAACACGCGAGAAGCAGCATGTGCTTGCGCATAAGGTGGCCCTCTTTTGTTCTTGTTTGGCTTCACCACCGCAGGTTGCGGTACATTTCAACTGTATACGATGTAACGTAGTTACATATGTAGATTAGATGTCCTAATTCGCTTCTGCAATAGCCATCTGTCTACCCTTTGGTGGGGCGCAGCCGGTGAGGCGCTGACATTCCGAAAGGTCGGGGCGCGGCCAAAATCTGTGGCATTTTTGAGGCTATGCGCTGGCTTGAGCGAGCGAAAATCGGCGCCGCCCTTCTGGTCGTGGAGAAGGGCGACGCCGAGCAGATGCACCATGCAGGTTGGCAGGGTGTTTCATGCGCGTTGTCAGGAGTGCCTGGCGTTGAACGCCGCTTTCCCTGGTGTTCGGGTTCGGCCGGGCGGATTGCGAAGCGGTGATCCGGCCAGGACCTAGAACGATAACGTAGTTATCTATGTTATGGCGGAGCTTGGGGCTTTTCAAGGGGCCAACGCAATGGGCTGAGTTTGCGTTGCACGCTAACGCCGGCGCTGCGGTGCGCGCTGTGCGCCTGCTCACGCGAATTAGGCTGTGGGCCAGGTGGCTCAAGGCCGAAGGGTAATAGAGGAGGGGAGCAGAAAACATTTTACAGGTGCGGTTTTCTGATGTAACTATGTTAACGTAGTTACCTAGGTAGCGACGCCCTCCATGCTTGTAGAACAAGAACGAGACGACATGAAAATGACCGCAAGCCAACGCAAGCTCACCACGCAAATTGCAGCCATCTGCGCATCGATGACGGCACTCAGCCCTGCCTTCGCCATCGAGATCGATACCGGCAGCGAGGATTGGTCTGTCCGCTGGGACAACACTTTCCGCTACAACCTCCAGGCCCGGGTGGAAGGGCGTGACCACAAGATCGCAGGGAACCCTGCGTTCGATGATGGCGACTACAAATTCGACCGAGGCGATATCACCTCGAATCGCCTGGACATCCTGAGTGAACTGGAAGTGGGTTGGCGCAACACCCACGGCTTCCGCGTCTCTGCGTCGGGGTGGGCCGACCAGGCGTACAGCGATACCGACGTGGAACAGAATCCGGCCCTCAAAGGCGTGCCTTCCTCCTACTTCGACAACAAGTATTCCACGACGACCAAGCGCTACTATCGTGGTCCGTCCGGCGAGATCCTCGATGCATTCGTGTACGGCAACTTCGAGATCGGGTCCATGCCGCTGTCGGTGAAGGCCGGCCAGCACGTTGTGTTCTGGGGTAACTCGGTGTTCACCCAGTCGGGCATCGCGTACAGCCAGTCTCCAGTCGATGGCCGCAAAGGCGCTGCAATTCCCGGTACTGAAGTCCGCGAGCTGTTCCTGCCGCTGAATCAGATCTCGGCCACGCTGCAGGTCACCGATAATCTCTCTGTGGCTGCGCAATACTTCTTCGACTATGAACATGTGCGCTCGCCCGAAGGCGGCACTTTCCTCGGCCCGTCGGACTTCACGCTGGATGGCCCGGATCGTACCGGTGCCGGCTTGCCGTTCATCCGCGGCGACGCTGTCGAACCGGATGACAAGAGTGGCAACTGGGGCATCAACGCCAAGTACAACTTCGTTGACTGGAACGCGACTACGGTTGGCCTTTACTACCGTGAGTTCGACGAGAAGAACGGCCTGTGGCTGCTGCGTAATCCGCAGAACCCCCTCGAGTACCGCGCTGTCTTCCCAGAGAAGACCAAGATCTATGGTCTTAGCGTAGATACCACCGTCGGCGTGTTCGCAGTGGGGGGTGAGATTGCCTATCGCAAGAACGCGGGCCTCAATACCGTGGGCTTCGCGCAATCGGAAGAGGGTGCCCGTGGCGACACCTATCATGTGGTCCTCAACACCATCTACGGTCTGACCCAGAACGCTATCTGGGATGCCGGCACCGTGACTGCGGAACTGACTTATGATCACCTGATCGATGTCACCAAGAACGAGCGCCTGTTCAATGGCGAGGACACCGCAAACTGCCCTCGTGGCAAGTGGGCAGGGTGCGCCACGGATGATGCTCTCGGTCTGGGGCTTCGCTTCGCACCGCAGTGGTCGCAAGTCTTCCCAGGTGTCGATGTGACTATGCCGGTTACCTACCAGGCAGGCTTGAAGGGCAATACTGCCGACTTCGGTGGTACCAGCCAGGGCGCAGCAACCTACTCGATTGGTGCTGAGCTCAATATCCGGAACCAGTGGACGGTTGCGCTGACTTATGCAGACTCGACTGCTCACATCATGCGCAATGGTGCATCCTACGTCGGCAATGGACCCTGGCAGACTACTGACCGCGGCCGTATAGGCCTGACGGTCAAGACCAGCTTCTAACAATAACTAGAGGTAGCGTTCCCATGAAAACCAAAGCTGCACTTTCCGTTGCAATCCTGTCTGCTCTGGCCATTGGTTCGAGCTATGCCGCCGTCAGCGCGGAGGAGGCTGCCAAACTCGGCACCACTTTGACTCCCTGGGGAGCAGAGAAGCAAGGCAATGCCGACGGTACTATCCCTGAGTACACCGGCGGGATGACCAAGCCGCCAGCCAATTATGTCGTCGGCTCCGGGAAGTGGGTCGACCCGTTCGCCGCTGAGAAGCCTCTGTACTCGATCGATTCGAAGAATGTTTCCCAGTACGCGGACAAGCTCACTCCCGGCGTTCAGGAGTTGATCAAGCGTTGGCCTGATACGTATCGAGTAGATGTGTATCCGACCCATCGCACCTATCCGCAGATGAGTGCCGAGCGTGCCGCCGCTACCCTCAAGAACGCGACCAACCCCGAGTGCAAGACGACCTCCAATGGCGTTGGCATCACCGGTTGCTCCATCGGCGTGCCATTCCCGATTCCCAAGGACGGTTATCAGGCGATGTGGAATCACCTGCTGCGCGAACGCCCGGCCGATGGTGGTGAGGGGCGTGGTACCAACCTGGTCGTGGACTCGGCAGGCAACCTGGCAACTCCGCAGCAATTTAGTTTCGTTGGCGGCGCGCCTTATCAATCGGGCGGTAGTGATTATTACTACTACAGCCAGACGACCACCCTTGCTCCGGCGCGCGATTCTGGCAACAAGCTGTTGATCTGGTATCCGATGCGTTATGACGAAAAGGATCAGCGTACCTGGAGTTACTCCACTGGCCAGCGTCGCGTGCGTTTGGCTCCGGAGTTCTCCTACGATACGCCGATCACTCAGCTGGGGGGAGTGCTGTACTTCGACGAGGCCAACATGTTCGCCGGTCGGATGGACCGTTTCGATTTCAAGCTGATCGGCAAGAAAGAGATGATCGTGCCTTCCAACTCCTACAAGACGGTCACCGCTCCGATCGACTCCCTGATTGGCAAGCAGCATATCAATCCGGATGAAATGCGCTGGGAGCTGCATCGTGTGTGGGTAGTTGAAGCCACGCTGAAGGATGGCATGCGCCACGCGGCATCCAAACGCTACTACTACCTCGATGAAGATAGCTGGTACATCGTCGCCAGCGAAGGCTATGACCAGGCCGGTAAGGTCTTCCGGGTTCTGCTCAGCCATGCGGGCGCGAACTATGTCAGCGGCGTGGGTACCAATGACTTCGTATCCTGCCTGACCGGTTATGACCTTGCTCGTGGCGGCTACACCTTCGTGGCAAGTGCAGGTGATCCCAAGGCCTATTACAAGCTGTTGGCGAAGAATGAGATTCCCAACAATGCCTTCACACCTGAGGCAATGGCCGGGCGCGGGGTGCGCTAAGCCCATCCGACTCAGTCATGTCGGATGACTGAGTCGGTTTCTGATTCATCGATTGCTCCCTTTGTCTACCGCTTCGCACCGGCCCCAGGGCCGGTGTTTTTTTGTCTGAACGCAAGGCACGTCTGGTCGCTGACCAGCGAATGCATTGGCGGCGCGGGACACGAAGCAGCCGAATGGTTCCAGCGGTTGCAACGGGAGCAATAGTTCGGTGCTTCCAAGGAGAGAACATGAGTAAAGGCTGGTTGGTCGCGATAGCGCTTTTTCTTGCACAAAGTATTCAGGCTGCAGACCCGATTCCGATTGGTCTGTCGTACCCCAAAAGCGGTGTGCACAAGTGGGAGGGTCTGTCCCAGGCCCGAGGGGCGCTGATGGCGGTAGAGGAAATCAACAAGGCTGGGGGCGTACTCGGGCGACCGATCGAGCTATTGCTCCGTGACAGTGCCGGTCGCGTTGAGAAGGCTACCGTCAACATCAACTGGTTTGCTGATCAGGGTGCAGCCATGGTCATGGGCAGCGCCACTAGTGAGGAAGCCATGGCGGCCGGGAAGGTGGCGAAGGAACGTGGTCTGCCGTACTTCGTGCCTTTGGCGTACGCCAACGAGGTCACTTCGAGATTCGGTCATGCCTACCTGTTTCGCGAGGGGCCGAGCGCGCAGATGGCCAACAGCGTGTTGATGGAGTATTTCGGTACCCGGATGCCTAACCATCGTTTCTTCATCATCACTGGAGACGATGTGATCCCTAATGCCAGGGAGGGCTCCCTGGTGACTGCGTCTCGCTCCGGAGACAAGTCGGAACCCAATCATTACCGTGCGGCCTTGAGAGCGGCAGCCGAAAGCGACGCTCAAGTCCTCGTGCTGATGCTTTATGGTGAAAGCCTCGTCGACGCCATGCGCATCGTGGAAAAGCTGCAGCTGAAGAAGCGCATGAGCATCGTGGTGCCCAATCTCAGCCATGAAGCGGTGCTGCAGGCCGGGCCGCATCTGATGGAGGATGTCATCGGCAGCGACTCCTGGACCTGGCGTACGCCGCAACGGGATAAGAACCCGCGTGGCCAGGCGTTCGTCGAGGCCTTCATCAAGGAATACGGAGAGTATCCATCGAGCGCGGTTGCATCGGCTTATGGCGTCGTCCATGAATGGGCTTCCGCAGTCTCCCGGGCCAATACCACGAATGCAACAGCGGTCATCAAGGCTCTGGAGGGGCATCGCTACAGCCTGCTCAAGGACGAGCAGGTCTGGCGAGCATTGGATCATCAGAACGTGCAGTCGATGTACGTCGTGAAGGTCAGGAAGCGTGCTGATGTGATGCGGGATGAGTTGAAGCAGGACTATTTCGAGGAGCTGTACTGGATGGAAGGGGAGGTGGCTGCGCCCACCGAGTATGAGGTCAATCTGGACCGGAGCTCTCTAGGGGGGCGTTGAATCGTCTCTGGCAAAGACCTGGAGAAGCCCTGGCGCGAATTGTCGCGCCGGGGCTTTTTGTTTGCGCCTGATGTCGACGAGCTTCTAATTCGAGGCTTAGCAAGGCGCTGCGGTGGTCAGTCATCGAAGTCCGTCGACAAAGCGATGGCTTCCTGGGCATCCAGAACCTCAAGGCGCTTGACCAGGGCAGCCCGAACCACCTTGTAGGCATCGCTCCCCAGCGTCAGGCGAAGGGGTGGTTCCGGCAGCTCGGTGCAGTTGACGATTGCCTGGGCGATCTTGCGTGGGTCGCCCTTGGCCATTGAGGCATTCTGCGAGATGTTTGCGCGCATGTACCCGACAGGAGTGTTCGCATAGGCCTCCAGGGCTGGTGCCAGATCCCCACTGCGTCCGCCGAAGTCGGTGCGGGCTCCACCTGGCTCGACAATGGTTACTTTGATACCAAACGAAGCGACCTCCAGGGAAAGCGCGTCACAGAACCCTTCGATCGCCCATTTGGACATGCAGTAAAGGCCCGCAAACGGCAATGTCCGTTGGCCCAGGGTGCTGGAAATCTGTACGAAGTGGCCGCTTCCCTGGGCGCGGAAGTAAGGGAGGATGGCCCGGGCGAACTGGATGGATCCGATCACGTTGGTGTCGATTTGCCGCTTGATCTGTTCGTCACTGACTTCTTCGATTCCACCGAACAGCCCGTAACCGGCGTTGCTGACCGCCACATCGATGTGGCCGAGGGCGGCAAAGGCCTCATCTACGATCGCTCGCAGTCTGTCCACATCGGTTATGTCGACTTGTCCGATCCAGAGTTGATCGCCATAGGTGGCTTTCAAGTCGTCCAACGCGCCGGGTGTGCGCAAGGTTGCCGCGACGCGGTCGCCGCGAGATAGCAGCAACTCGGTCAACACTCGGCCGAAACCCGTCGAAGTGCCCGTGATGAACCAGTTCTTAGCCATGCGATGCTCCTTTCAAGTCGAAATGGTGGGTGAGTGCTGTGTTGGCGCTGTCCCGTCGACTACGTCCCGAATGGACTGGGCAGTGAACTGCCAGGGCGTATGCCAGGCGAGTCTGGAGCGCCAGGTGCGAGGAGTGGAAAGTGCCTGCCGGGGGATGGAACAAGGCGGGTGCAGGATGGCACCCGCCCGGTCCGTCAGTTCAGTTGCGGTCGTGCTTCACACCGGCTGTGGTCGCCACTGGAGCAATGATGCTCCACGGTGGGGTGTGGCGCGACTTCGTCGAAGTCGGTGTCCTCGAGTACTTCCTTGCGATCTTTGAGCAGGAAGCTCGACAGGGCGGGGATCAGGACCAGAGCGCCAATCATGTTCCAGAGGAACATGAAGGTCAGCAGGATGCCCATGTCCGCCTGGAACTTGATCGGCGACCAGGCCCAAGTCACGACGCCAGCAGCCATGGTGATACCGATCAGGGCGACGACTTTCCCGGTGAACCCGAGGGCCAGTTCATAGGATTCCGCCAGTGTCGCGCCGAGGCGCTGAGCACGGATCTGTACGCTCAGCAGATAAAGGGCATAGTCGACACCCACCCCTACGCCCAGCGCGATTACGGGCAGAGTGGCGACCTTGATGCCGATTCCCAGGAACACCATCAGCGCTTCACAGAGGAACGAGGTGATCAGCAGGGGCACCATGGCCACCACCACTGCTCGCCAGCTGCGGAAGGTGATGAAGCAGAGAATGATCACCGCGGCGTACAGCAACGCCAGAATCCGGTAATTGGCCTCTTTGACGACGATATTCGTGGCCGCCTCGATACCGGCCGAGCCGGCTGCGAGCAGGAACTGCGTATCGGTGCCGTTGTGCTCTGCCGCGAAGGTTTCTACTGCCCGGGTGACTGCGGTTAACGTATCGGCCTTGTGGTCCTTGAGGTAGGCGATCATCGGTGTCACCGTGCCATTGCCGTTGATGGCCCCGGGGCTATCGACGATGGCCTGGGCTACTGCCTGGCCAATAACGCTGGGATTGCGCGGAATGGTGCGCCACTTGGGATTGCCCTCGAACTGGCCAAAAGCGGTCTGCCGGATGCTGTCCGGAAGCGAGCTTGTTGCCAGCACTTCCGGCTGCTGCTTCAGCAGCCATGCCAGGCGGTCCTGTTCGACCAGGGAGTCGAAGCTGGAGACGCCGTCGGGGTTTTTGGACTTGACGATGACGGCGAACTGGTCGCCGGACAGTCCGAAGTGTTTGTTGATGTAGGCGCTGTCCTGGTTATAGCGAGAATCGGCTCGTAGCTCGGGCGCGCCTTTGTCCAGGTCGCCCATCTTGAGGTAGTTCAGGCTGATGGTGACCGCGGCGGCACCCACGGCGAGGGACGCCACCACCAAGGGCAGGGCGAACCGTCGCTCGGTGCAGCGCACTAGCAGTGACCACAGATTCAGGCGCTTCTCATGGGCTTTCTCGGCCGCTTGGATGCTCCGCTGGGCGGCTTTCTGGCTGACGCCGATATAGGAAAGCGCAACCGGAATGAAGAACAGTTTGGTGAAAATGAGGATCAGCACGCCGAGGCTGGTGGTAAGGGCCAGCGTCTGGATCACCGGGATATCGATGATCATGAGTACGGCAAAACCCACAACATTCGTGAGCAGGGCGGTCAGACCTGCCATGAACAGCCGACGGAACGTGTAGCGGGCGGCGACGTACTTGTGTGTGCCTCGGCCGATGTCCTGCATGACCCCATTCATCTTCTGCGCGCCATGGGAGATGCCGATGGCGAAGATCAGGAAGGGCACGAGGATGGAGTAGGGGTTGAGGTCGTAGCCGAGCAATTGCATCAGGCCCAGCAACCAGATCACCCCGCACAGCGCGGTCAGTACGAGAAGGGTCGTGCTGCGCAGGTCGCGGGTGTAGAGGAGGATGATCGCTGAGGCAATGAGCGCGGAAAGGCCGAAGAACAGCAGGACTTGCGTGAGGCCATCGATCAGGTCGCCGGTGAGTTTGGCGAAACCGATGATGTGGATCTTGTAGCTGCCCTTGAGTTGAGCGTTCTCAGAACCAGCAACCGGGTTTTCGATGGGGGCGCGAATGTCCCGCTCGAGGGAATCGGACAACGCCTTGTAGTCGAGGTTTTTACCGGTTTCCGCCACCTTGTCCAGCAGAGGAACCATGATCATGCTCGACTTGTAGTCCGAGCCGATAAGGTTGCCGCGAAGATTCGCGCGAATCGCATTGAGCTTGAATTTCTTGATGGATTCGGCGCTGCCGTCGTAGTCGAAGGGCATCACCGGACCACCCTTGTAGCCCTCCTCGGTGATTTCCGTCCAACGCACGATGGGGGTCCAGACCGAGCGCATCAAGGCGCGGTCCACGCCCGGAGTCAGGAAGATCTTGTCATTTACGCGCTTGACGACCTCCAGGTACTCGGGGTCGAAGATGTCACCATTCTTGGTTTCCACGACGACCCGAATCGAGTTGCCGAGACCTTTGAGCGAGTCCTTGTTCTCCAGGTAGTTCTTAATGAAGGGGTGCTTCTGGGGAACCATTTCGTCGAAGCTGGCATTGATCGTCAGCTGCGTGGCTCGGTAACCGAAGAAGATCGTGATCAGCGCGCAGAAGAGCAGCACCCAGACTCGGTTGTTGAAAACCATGCGCTCCAAACGGTTACCCGAGTTCCTGTCGAAGTCCTTCGGGTCGCGAATTACGGGTAACGCTGTCTTATGAGCGTCTATGGCCACGGGGATACCTCATTCTTGTAATTGGATATGCATCAATGAGTTCAAGGGATCAGGGGGTAGGGCTCAGCGTCTCCTGATTGGCGCCTGCCATCCCTACGATCACGACCTTGTCGGTCTGCACCTGGGCGATGCCGGTGAACATAGCCGGTCGCTCGACACTCAGTACCTGGACAGGGGCCGCAGCGTCCTGAGCACTGAGCAGTTGTCCGCCCTGGCTGACCATGAGAATCCGGCCGCTATCGAGAATCGTGCCGCCCGTGAGGGCGGTATCGACGCCAGACGCGACTGCCGTCCAGGTCGCGCCCTGGTCTTGGCTGCGGTATAGGGTGCCCTTCAGGCCATAGGCGAGCACCACATCGTTTTTCGCCAGGACACCGAAGAAGCTGCCGTTGTAGCCGGTTGAAATCGCGCTGAAGCGTTCATCGCCCTTGGGCTTGATGAAGACGGTGCCGCGCTCTGACGCAATGTAGAGGTCAACGCCGTCCGAGGTAATGGAGTTGAGGTGCTGCGAGTCGGGATTGTCGACCAGCTCCATCTGCGGAACCCAGGTCTTGCCGCCGTCGCTGGTGTGCATGATCTGGTTGAAGGTACCCACCACATAGCCGTGCAGGTCGTCTTCGAACAGAACATCCAGCCAGGGTTGCTCGGGACCACCTTCGGTATTGAGCTTCACGTCCTCGATGTACTTCTGTGCCCACTCGTCGCCGTTCTTCAGACGACTCTCGTAGTAGTCGAGCATCAGCGGTCCGACATTTCGGCCGTCCAGCTGCTTGGTCCAGGTTTCACCGCCGTCCACGGTGTTCAGGATCACACCACCGTGGCCGACCGCCCAGCCTTTGCTAGTGCTCGGGAAGCTGACGGCGGTGAGGTCCACGTCGACCGGCGACGTGGCTTGTTTCCAGGTCTGGCCCTTGTCGTCCGAATAAAGAATGTGGCCGCGCCAGCCAACAGCAACCAGGCGTTCGCCGGCTTGCGCAATGTCAAGGAGCTGGGTAGTGGCAGCCATGGGTGACATGGCTGCGGGGCTGTCGAGCGGGTCCCTGTAGTCGGAGATGGCGGCGCTGATGGGCGCTGCGACCAGCAAGGCGGCAAGGAGTACAGGTCGAGTTACCAAGGCTGAGATCATGGTGATTCTTCTTGTTTTAACATGGATAACTAAGTTACATACTTTACCAAAAGCGCTCACTTGTAAATGCTTCTGGTCGGATCAGATGCCAGAAACAGGGTCGCTCTTAGCCGCGAGGTAGACAATGCGGAGCGCATTCCGCCACGAATTCCTTCCGAGTTGGCTACTGAAGGCTAGCGGACTTGGTGGCCATGGACTTGCTGGTCGGCGTGATAGGAGGAGCGCACCAGTGGACCTGAGGCGACGTTCTTGAAACCCATCTCGTCGCCCTTTTCGGCGAACCAGGCGAAAGTGTCCGGATGGACGAAGCGCTGCACCGGCAGGTGGTTGCGGGAGGGCTGCAGGTACTGGCCGAGGGTGAGCATGTCGATGTTGTGCTCACGCATGCGCAGCATCACTTCGATCACTTCGTCGTCCGTCTCGCCCAGCCCCAGCATTAGACCGGACTTGGTCGGCACGTTCGGAACACGCTGTTTGAAGTTTGCCAGCAGGTCCAGCGACCACTCGAAGTCCGAACCAGGACGCGCGGCTTTGTAGAGACGTGGCACAGTTTCCAGATTGTGGTTGAACACATCCGGCGGCTCCTGCTCGGTGATGGCGAGTGCCACATCCATGCGTCCGCGATAGTCGGGCACCAGCGTTTCCAGCTGGATACCGGGGGACAGTAGACGGATCTCCCGCAGGCAGTTGGCGAAGTGCTGGGCGCCACCGTCGCGCAGATCATCGCGGTCCACCGAGGTGATTACCACGTAGTTCAGGCGCAGGTCGGCAATGGCGATGGCCAGATTCTTCGGCTCATCCGGGTCCAGTGGCTTCGGTCGGCCGTGGCCGACGTCGCAGAAGGGGCAGCGGCGGGTGCAGATGTCGCCCATGATCATGAAGGTGGCGGTACCGCCCGCGAAACATTCGCCCAGGTTCGGGCAAGAAGCCTCTTCGCAGACGCTGTGCAGCTTGTGTTTGCGTAGCAGCTGCTTGATCCGCTCCACTTCGGGCGATGCCGAAATGCGCGTGCGGATCCAGTCTGGCTTCTTTGGTAACTCCTCCGTTGGGAGGATCTTCACTGGAATGCGCGCCACCTTCTCGGCACCGCGCAGTTTCACGCCGGTTTCCACCTTGGTCGGCTTGCCGGCGTTTGCTGATGTATCCATGTGCATGCCTATCAGGTGTATCGAGGCCGGTTCGTGAGAGCAGTGTTAGCGACCGCTGAACGAAGGCTTCTGCTTGTTCAGGAAAGCGTTGATACCCGCCGTGAAGTCGCGGGTCTGAACGCAGGCACAAAAGCTCTCGCGCTCGGCATCCAGTTGCTGCTTAAGGGTTTGCTGCAGGGAGTCGCGTACAAGGCGCTTGGTCTGCCCCAGGGCGAACGTGGGAGCTTTGGCAAGCTTCTGTGCCATGGCTTCGCAGGCCTCGCTAAGCTGCAGGGCAGGGTGTACTCGATTGATCAGCCGCAGCTGCAGCGCCTCCTCGGCATCGAACGGCTCGCTCAGCAGCAGCAATTCGAGGCTCTTGTTGAGACCGACCAGGCGCGGCAGGTGCCAGGATGCCGATGCGTCCGGACTGGTACCGATGCCGGTATACGCCAGGTTGAAACGCGTGCCTTCAGCCGCCAGGACGAAGTCGCTTGCCAATGCCAAGCTGACGCCGGCACCCGCGACCACGCCGTGGACACAGGCCAGGACCGGCACGGGAAGGCGGGTCATCAGCTCGATGGCTTCGTGAAGCGGATCGATCAGTTGGCGGGTTTTTTCCGGGGTGGCGCCATCCAGGTAGCTCAAGTCGCCACCGGCACAGAAGGCGCGGCCCAGTCCGTTGATCACGACGACACGCACGTCATCATTGCCCTGGATTTCCAACATGGCCTGCAGGAAAGCCTGAGCGAGCTCGACGGTCATGGCGTTAAGCGCGTCGGGCCGATTCAGGCTGACTCGCGCAATCGATCCGTCGATTTCCAGTACAACGCTGCGGATTTCTGCTCCCATGGGTATTGGTCCTGTTCAAGTAGCGGGATTCAAGGAGGGCGTCGCGAGTGCCAGTACCACTGCACTTTTGTCGGCGGTGGGGTTGCCTTGCGGGGGCGGGCTGAGCGGAGCCTTGGACTGGAGGGCGCCGTAGAGGGCACCCAGCGCCATGTCGATCAGCAGCGTGCTGCGCCTGGGGCAGGGCATAGCGCTCTTCTCCAGCCAGGCCGGCAGGTTGTTGAGGATGGCTACCAGCACTGGCGGCACAGTGGCTTGCAATGCCGCGCTTTCTGCGCTCAGCAGGTGCCCCAGCAGGGTGGAAAGGTGCTCCTCATACTGGTGGCGAAGCAGGAGGATTTCTTCCTGGTGCGGTTCGCTGAGGCAGTGGAATTCGCGCTCGGCGAGACGGAAGTGCTGGCTCCTGTCTTCGTGCAGCCTGATATGCGCCTGCATCAACTGGACCATGGCCGTTTCCGGGTGATCTCTGTCGACTCGGAACGGTACGACCAGATCCAGGAGATCCAGATAGATCGACTCGATCAGCTCGAAGAGCAGTTGCTCCTTCCCTTCGATATGGTTGTAGACGGAGCCAGGGCTGATACCTAACCTCGTGGCCAGGTCACGCATGCTGACATTGCTGAAGCCGTGATCGGCAAACAGTTCAAGGGCGATGCTGCGGGTCAGGTTGTAGCGTGAGTCGTGCCGTTGGGGCGGTGAATCTGCGGCAACCTCAGTGCTCAATGGGGCCAATGCGTGAGGCATGCTTCTCTCCTGACAGCAACTGCGTCGTACATGAAACGTGGAACGACCCGCTGGCGCGGGTCAGGCTTTCGCCTCGGCGATGAGGGTCTTGAACGGAACCGACTCGTCGGCTAGCACCGCAGGATTCAATCGGGCACCTTCGGCGACCAGCTTCTTGGAGAGCATGAACTCCTGGGGCTTGTTGACCGCATCGACGGAAAGCAGATGGCCGTCCTTGAAGTAGAAGACCGCGAAGGAACGGGTGGCCGGATTTTCCAGGTCACCACGCACGACGAATTCGTCGAAGCCAGCGGAGATGCCCACCATCTGAAGCTTCAGGTCGTACTGGTCGGACCAGAACCAGGGGACCGAGCGGTAAGGCACCTTGTTTCCGAGGATTGTGTTGGCCGCAACCTTGCCTTGTTCCATGGCGTTGGGGACGGACTCAAGGCGAATTCGGCGGCCCAGGTATTCGCTGGGATGGTTGGTGCAGTCACCGGCGGCGACGATGTCGGGGTCGGATGTGCAGGTGTATTCATCTACCAGGATGCCGTTGTCCACGGCGAGGCCGGCGGCCTCGGCGAGCTCGGTGTTGGCGATCAGGCCGATACCGACGACCACGAGATCCGCTTCGATGCGACTACCGTCAGTCAGTTGCACGTGGGTGATCAGTTCATTGCCTTCGAGCGCCGCCACCTGGGCACCGGTTCGTAGATCGACGCCGGCATCACGGTGCACGCGCTCGAAGAATTCGGACACTTCAGGAATCGTCACTCGGGCCAGCACGCGCGGCAGGCCCTCGAGGACCGTCACCTTGAGTCCAAGCTTCTGGGCGACAGCGGCGGTTTCCAGGCCGATGAAGCCGCCGCCGATGATGACCATGCGGGCGCCCGGCGTGGCACGCTCGCGAATTCGTTCTATGTCGTCGATGGTGCGCAGCAAGAAGACATTGGGCCGCTCAGCGCCTTCCAGCGGCAGCGGACGTGCCCTGCCTCCGGTAGCAATGACCAGCTTGTGGTAGGGGATGGTGCGGCCATCGTCGAGGCTGACACGTTTTTGCTTGCGGTCAATCTCCGTGGCGCGGACGCCACCGATGAACTCGATCTCCGCCTTCTCCAGGCTGGCGGCAGGCACTACGTAAAGCTCTTCCGCACTGACGGTTCCGGCGAAGTAAGCCTTGGACAGAGGCGGGCGTCGATAGGGTACGTGGGGCTCGTCGCCGATCATTGTCACGCGCCCGGTATAACCGAGTTTGCGTAGTTCGCTCGCGACCTCGCCGCCGGCCTGCCCGGCTCCGAGAATGACGATACCTGCTTCTTCGCTCATGTTGCCTCCAGGCAATCCTGACTGCTTACGGAGTTCTTGTTCTGATTACCGCCCCCGGCCGACGCCGGGGGGGCTGGGGTGCATCCCTATCAGTCGATGCGACCGACCAGGTGACCAATGGGGAAGATTTCACCGGCCGAGACCAGGATGGTCAGGGTGCCGCTGGCTGGAGACTCCACATCAAGGACCGACTTGTCGCTTTCGATCGAGTAGATGACATCACCTTCGGCGACCGTGGCGCCGTTCTCGGCGATCCATTCGACCAGTTGCACTTCGGATACGGCATCACCAGCGGCGGGGATTCTTAGTTCAGTCATTTCATGATTTCCTGAGTGGCTTTAACGATGGCGTCAGCGCCTTTGTAGTGGAGGCCGAGCAGACCCACATGCTTCGGAACCGGGGCGTATGCACCTGCGACTCGCTGCACGGGAGCCTTGAGCTTGCCGAAGAGCTCCTGGTGGAGCAGGGCGGAGATTTCAGCGGCCGGCCCCATGAAGTCGGTGGCGCGATGCGCGATGACGGCACGGCCAGTCTTGGCAACCGATTCGAGGATGGTTTGACCATCCAGCGGTACCAGGCTGCGCAGGTCGATGACCTCGGCGCTGACCCCTTGGCTGGCCAAGGTGTCGGCGGCCTTGAGGGCGTCACCCACGGCCGGGCCATAGGAGATGATCGAGACGTCGGTGCCTTCCCGGCGAATGGCTGCCAGGCCCAGGGGGATGCGGTATTCGCCTTCGGGCATTTCCGACGTGCCGAACAGATTCAGCATGGAGTGAATCAGTACCACCGGGTCCGGATCGAAGATCGCGGACAACAGGAGGCCTTTGGCGTCGGTCGGGTTGTTCGGGTAGCAGACCTTGAGGCCGGGGGTATGCATCAACCAGGCTTCGGTGGATTGCGAGTGCTGGGCGCCGTTGCCGGCGCCGACCAGGGTCATCATGGTCATCGGCACGGACATTTGCCCGCCGGTCATGTAGCGAGCCTTGGCGGCGTGGTTGACCATCTGGTCCATGGCTACCGGCAGGAAGTCCATCATCAGCAGTTCGCCGACGGGTTTCATGCCGGCGAGACCGGCGCCGACGCATGCGCCGAAGATGCCTTGTTCGGCGATGGGGGTAGAGCGAACGCGATCACCGAAGCGGGTGGACAGGCCGCGACTGATGCCGACGACGCCGCTGGCCGGATCAGCGATGTCCTCGCCCAGCATGATCACCTGCTTGTCCTGCTCCATGGCGATCGCGAGCGCTTCATTGAAGGCGTCACGCATGGTGGCTTTGCGCATCGGGCCGGTAGGAACGGGTGCCGCTTGCGGGCGAACACGGCTGATTGGTTGGAAGGTCGGGTCCTCGTATACGTCGCTGACCACATCGCCTTCGCTGAACGGGGCCACCGGGGTTTCCAGGACGGTGGAAATATCCCGCGCGACCTCTTCTGCCACGCCTGCTTCCAGGGCTTCCACTTCGGCCTCGCTGGCATGGCCCTCAGCAATCAGTTGGGCGCGCAGGGCCAGGATCGGATCGCGGGCCTTCTCGGCCGCCAGCTCTTCCTGATTCATGTACGCGCCGGCATCGGCGAAGTAGTGGCCGCTCAAGCGGTAAGTGATGGATTCGACGAAGGTCGGGCCGTTACCGCTGCGAGCTCGCTCGATTGCGTCGTTGAACACGTTCGCCAGGGCTTGCGGATCGCGTCCGCTCACGGTCACGCCAGGCATACGGTAGCCGTCTGCCCGCTCTGCCAGCTTTTCCAGGACCGAGTACTCGGAGAGCGGAGTGGATTCGGCCCAGCCGTTGTTATGGCAGACGAAGATGATCGGAAGCTTCCAGAGGGAGGCGAACAGCATCGCTTCGTGGACCGCGCCAATGCTGGTGGCGCCGTCGCCGAAGCTGACGGTGACCACCTTGCCGGTCTTCTGCAGCTGGGAGGCCAGGGCCAGGCCGACACCGACCGGTGCGCTGGAGCCCACGATGCCGGTGGTCATCATCAGGCCGAGGTCCTCTCGCGCCACGCCCATGCCGCCGCCCTTGCCGCCACAGACGCCGGAGGAGTGGCCAATGCATTCGGCGAGCAGTTCGCGCAGTGGCAAGCCGCGGGCGAGGGTGTCTGCCAGGCCGCGATAGATGGTGACCATCTGATCTTCTTTACCCAGGCACTGCGCCAGGACGGAGGGCGCCAGCTCCTGACCGGTGACCGGATAGAAGCTGAAGGAGATCTTGCCTGCGCGCAGCTGTTTGGCGATGGCCTGTTCGGCGGCACGAATCAGAGCGACACGTCGGTAGACAGCCTTCATCTCGACTGCCGCGAGAGGGGCCTTTTCTTTGTTGGTTGGCGTCGACACGCGTTCTTCTCCTATCGATGACGGCTTGTTTTGTTTGGCTTCTCGAGTGCCTGCAGTGGGCAGGTCCGAATCCTCTGATGGGTAAAATACCTGCACTGATTTAACTTGTATACCTAATTTATCTATCTTTGATTTTTCCTGTGAGGATGCCGAGCGGCCCTCTTCATCCCTATCTCCTTGACCTGGCGCACGGAGTGATCAAATGGCTTGTGCTGGCTAACTTAGTTAACTATATTGGCGATGTGCGTCAATGAGGCACTGTTGATCGTGTCGGCCTCGATGAGATGAATTCAGGAGGGGAAATGTCCAGCAAAGAACAAGCAAAAGAACCCACGCTCGGCATACGTATGGCGGAAGATTCGGAGCGCCCCATCGAGGGGGCGTTCGCCACCCGTTCCACGTTTGACATGGGTACCGATGACCTGCCGGTTGAGCGCTACACCTCCCGGCAATTCCATGAGCGTGAGATGCAGGGGCTGTGGTCTCAGGTCTGGCAGATGGCCTGCCACGAAGGCGACATTCCTGAGGTCGGTGACTACATCACCTACGAGATCGGCAATCGCTCGTTCATCGTGGTGCGCACCGCTCCCGATGAAATCAAGTCCTATCCCAACGCCTGCCTGCATCGCGCCATGCGCCTGGTCAAGGGGCAGGGCAAGGCAGGGGCGTTCACCTGTCCGTTCCACGGCTGGTCCTGGGAGCTGGATGGCTGCAACCGCCGGATCACTGAGGATTGGGATTTTCCACAGACCTGCGAGCGCAACATGAATCTGCCGGAAGCCAAGGTCGGGACGTGGGGCGGCTTCGTCTTCATCAATCCAGATGCGGAAAACGCCGAGCCGTTCGAGGACTGGATCGGCGTGCTCCCGGACCACTTCAGCCGGCTGCCGCTGGAAGACTTCCGCGTTGCCGTACACGTGGCACGCATCGTGCCGGGGAACTGGAAGGTGGCGATGGAGGCATTCATCGAGTCCTACCACGTGATGCCGACCCATCCCCAGTCCGTGCCGGTTTCCGAGTACGCAGAGACGCAGTACGACATTTTCGATCGCAACGTCAGCCGTCTGGCCACCGTATCGGTCGCGCAGGCCTCGGGCAGCACCAGGAAGATGTCCCAGCAGGAGTTCGCCGACTACGCAGCCAAGGGCACCGGTCGCGAACCGATTCAGGTGCCTGAGGGCATGACCTACCGCAGCGCTCTGGCCGACCAGCGTCGCCAGGCTGCCGCGGCGGCGATGGGCAAGTCGCTGGATCACCTGAACGATGTCGAGCTGCTCGACGCGATCGAGTATTTCCTCTTCCCGAACTTCATGCCCTGGTATGGCATGGGGCTGCCGATCGTCTACCGCTTCCGCCCCAATCGCGACCGCCACGACAGCTGCATCATGGAGGTCTACGTGATGACGCCGCGTGCCCTGTCGGAGCCCATGCCGAAGACCCCCGAAGTGCTGTGGTTGCCGGAGGACAAACCCTTCGTCGATTGCCCGGCCCTGGGGCGTCTGGCACCCATTTTCGACCAAGACTACGAAAACATCGAAGGCGTCTGGGTCGGCCTTCAGTCGACCGTGAAGAAAGGCTTGGTTCTGGCCAAGTACCAGGAAGCGCGCATTCGTCATTACCACCGTCGTATCGACGACTTCATCAATGCTCAAGAGAAGTAGAACGCCATGAACACCACGCCTGAAAGCACCGAGGAAGATCTCTCCCAGAGCATCCTGTATGAGGTCATCGATGGCCACATCGCCCGCATCACGCTGAACCGTCCGCACCGCAAGAACGCCATCCTCACGCCGGACATGAATGACATGCTTTCCGAGGCCTTCACCCGGGCTCAGGACGATGACGAGATCAAGGTCATCATCCTGGCGGGCAACGGCAGCGACTTCTGCTCTGGCGAAGACACCAAGAAGATGCCGGTGGAGGCCTTCGGCCTCAAGAAGGGCGGGCGTCTCGGCCAGTCCAAGCGCATGCGCGGTATCCGCAAGCTGCTCGACAGCACCCTCACCGGCACCGTCTGGGGCGATAAGGTTGTGATCCTCGCCGCTCAGGGTGCAGTGCTCGGCCAGGGCTTCTCCTTCGCCATGACCGCCGACATCCTGATCCTTTCCGAAGATGCCTATGTGGCTCGTCGGCAGAGCCGTATCGGTTTCGCCGGTTTCGAAACGCAGCTCCCCATGACGATGCTGCGCCTCGGTCTGAACCGCGGCATGGAGATCCTGCTGACCGGCCGCAAGATGAGCGCCCAGGAGCTGAAGGAGTGGGGCGTCGCCAACTCGGTGGTGCCGCGCGAGAAGCTCGAGGACGAAGCCCTTCGCTATGCCCGCGCGGTGGCCGCTCACAGCACCGACAACCTGATGCTCGGCAAGCGTGCCCTGCAGCAGTACTTCCATGGTCTGGGTGTTGGTGCGTTCCTCAATTTCGCGACTGTGGGGCACCCGCTGTTCTCCAACGTGGTGTGGCGCGAGGACGAGATCAACTTCCTGAAAGAACGTGACCGCGTGGGTGGACGCCAGGCGATGCAGAACCTCAACAAGGTCTGGGATGACCTGGGCTTTGACTGAGGCGGATCGACACCATGGAACTGAATTACGGACCAGAACACGACGAGTACCGCGAGCAGGTTCGCGACTTCCTTCGCAGTGAGTGGAAGGAGGGCGCCAATGTCGCCGAGTTTCGTCAGAAGGCCATCGATGCAGGTTACCTGTACCGAGGCATTCCCAAGCGCTTCGGAGGCTCCGAGCAGCCCTCGGATGTGATCCGCGCGCGGATCATTGCCGAGGAGTTTGCAACGGCCAAGGCCCCGGGCGAGATCAAGGGTAACGGCGTGCAGATGCTGGTGCCCACCTTGCTGGAGCGCGGCGCCGAGTGGCAGAAAGAGCGCTTCATCGCCAAGACCCTGACCGGTGAATACCGTTGGGCCCAGGGCTTCAGTGAGCCGGGCTCCGGTAGCGACCTGGCCAGCCTGCGTACCCGTGGCGAGCTGCGCGATGGGCAGTGGGTCATCAATGGCCAGAAAGTCTGGACGTCCTACGCCAAGGACTGCCAGTACATGTTCGCGCTGATTCGCACTGAGCCGGAGGCGAGCAAGCACAAGGGCATTTCCTATCTGCTGCTCGACCTCGATCAGCCGGGTATCGACATCCGGCCGATGAAGCAGATCAACGGAGGCAACGACTTCAACGAAGTCTTCTTCACCGATGCCGTGACCCCGGAGGACTGGATCGTCGGCGAGCGGGGCGAAGGCTGGAGCGTTTCCAAGTCCCTGCTCAAGCATGAGCGCAACATGCTCGGTGGGATCGATCGCTCCGAGTCGTTGTTCGATAGCTTGCTCGGCCTGGCGAAACGGACCGTGAAGAACGGGGCGCCGGCCATCAAGGACCCCTGGGTCCGTGATCGCCTCGCGGCACTCAAGGCTGAGCTGGAGGTGCAGCGTTGCTCCAGTTACATCCAGATGACGCGTGAGCTGGCCGGGGAGGGCGGTGGCCTTCTGCAAATGATGAACAAGCTTGGCCAGTCCAACTACGCCGCCGCTGTGGCCGAGGTGGCGAACGCCATTCTCGAGGACGAGGGACTTATATCCCCCATCGGTAACCGCCGTCCTGGCAACGAGCGCTGGGTGAATCAGTACATGAACTCCCTGGCGGCGGCGATTGCCGGCGGCACTTCGAACATCCAGCGCAACATCATCGCCGAGCGTGGCCTCGGCTTGCCGCGGGAGAGCAGTCAAGAATGAGGTTCGATCTAGACGAACAGCAGCGGGCCTTCCAGGACGCGGTGGTGGACTACCTGCGTGCCGAATGCCCGATGAACCGGGCCCTGGAACCCCACGAGAAGGGCAAGGCCGATTTCGCGCTCTGGCGCGGCCTGATGGAGCTGGGCATCGGCGGCATGGTGGTGCCTGAAGAATACGGCGGTCTGGGCCTTGGACTGCTGGATCTGGCCGTGGTGGCAGAGCCGGTCGGTCGATACGCAATGCCCGGCCCGTTCTTCGAGCACGCCCTGGCGACCCTTGCGATCACCATTGCTGGTACCGACGAACAAAAGGCCAGGTGGCTGCCCGCTCTGGTTACCGGCGAACTGCGCGCCACGGTGGCATTTGCGGAGGCCAAGGGTGAATGGACAGCGGACTCCTGGGGCCTCGATGGCGACGGCGAACTGTCCGGACGCAAGCAGTACGTGCTGCACGCCGAAGGAGCCGACCTGATTGTGGTTGGCCTGAAGGGCGGAGCCCTGGGTGTCGTGGAGGGCGATGCCACCGGTATCGAACTGACCCCGGTCCCTTCTACGGATGCCGGGCGGACCTTGGCGCATGTGGCCTTCAGCCAGGTGAAATTCGAGCGCCTGGCGCTGGCTGCCGGTGAGAGCGTAGTGGATGCCGGCCTGATCCTGCTGGCTGCGGACGCCTTCGGCGGTGCTTCCCATTCCGTACACCTGGCTGTTGAGTACTCCAAGGAGCGGGAGCAGTTCGGCCAGGCCATCGGCGCCTTCCAGGCGGTCAAGCATCAGTTGGCCGACATGGCGTTGATGGTAGAGCCCTGCATCGGTCTCTACTGGTACGCCGCACACATGTTCGACACCGCTCCGGTCGCGGCTCACGAAGCGGCGGCGCTGGCGAAGGCGCACATCACGGAGGTCTACCCAAAGATCACCCGGCGCATGATCGAGGCCCACGGCGGCATTGGTTACACCTGGGAATACGGTGCGCATGTCTGGCTCAAGCGTGCGCTGTTCGATCAGGCCTATCTGGGCATGCCCCAGTCACATCGTGCGCGTATCGCCACCATGTCCGGTTGGTAAAAGGGGTTTCACATGACAGGCAAGACCGTATTCATTTCCGGCGGTACCAGTGGCATCAATCTGGGCATCGCCAAAGGCTTTGCGGCTCAGGGCGACAAGGTCCTGGTATTCGGCCGCGACCTGGCCAAGGCGGAAGCCGCCGCCAAGGAGATCCGCGAGGAGACCGGTGGCATAGCCATGGCCGGTAGCGCCGATGTGCGGGACATGGCGGCCATTCGCGCGCTGTTTGAACACGCCACGGAAGCCCTGGGCGCCCCCACTGTGGTCATTGCCGGCGCGGCCGGTAATTTCATGGCGCCGGCCGTGGGCATTTCCGCGAACGGCTTCAAGACCGTCGTCGATATCGACCTGCTCGGGACCTACAACGTCTTCCGCGCGGCCTTTGACTTCGTCGTCAAACCCGGTGCCTCTCTGATCGCCATCACCGCGCCACAAGCGGTGCAGCCGCTACCTCAGCAAGTGCACGTATGCGCCGCCAAGGCAGGCGTGAACATGGTGGTCAAGGTACTGGCGATGGAGTGGGGGCAGGCCGGAATTCGCGTCAACGCCATCTCCCCGGGACCGATTCGCGGTACCGAAGGGGTCGAGCGCATGGCTCCGACCGAGGAAGACAAGATCAAGTGGAGCGCCCACACCGCGCTGCGTCGCTTCGGTACTCCAAGTGATATCGCCCAGGCGGCGATCTTCCTGTCGTCCGCTAACGGCAGCTACATCACCGGGACCATTCTGGATTGCGACGGCGGTATGAAGCTGGGCGATGCCAGCGGTGACTTCATCACGCCGCCCCAACGTTGAGGACATGACCATGACCGAGCTCGTTCAATTCGAAGTGGGTGACGATCACGTCGCCACCATCACCCTCAATCGCGCAGACAAGATGAATGCCATCAACGCCGAGATGATGGTTGAGATCAAACGCCTGTGGAACGTGGTACGCGACGAGGACCATATCCATGCGGTGGTGTTTCGTGCCGACGGCAATCGCGCCTTTTCCACGGGCCTGGATCGCGTCCAGGGCTTCCAGTATCCGGACAACATCTGGAACAAGCCGGACCCGGGTGAGAGCCTTGATCCCAAGCATCACAAGGTCTGGAAGCCGGTGATCTGCGCAGTCAGTGGCATGTGCGCCGGTGGCGCGTTCTACATCGTCGGTGGCTCGGATGTGGTGATCGCCTCGGATGATGCGACCTTCTTCGACCCCCACGTCGACTTCGGCCTGGTAGCGGCGCTGGAGCCGATCAGCATGGCGCGACGTATGCCTTTGGGCGAAATCCTGCGGGTATCGCTGATGGGAGTCGAAGAGCGGATGAGCGCACAACGTGCCCATCAGATCGGCCTGGTCAGCGAACTGGTACCCCATGAGGAACTCTGGGCTCGCGCCCACAAGGTGGCCGCAATCATCGCCTCCAAGCCTTCCGTTTCCACCCAAGGCACCGTCCGGGCCATCTGGGAGTCCCTGGATGTGGGCCGTTCCCAGGCCATGGCGCGCGGTCTGAGCTACACGCAACTGGGCAATCCCCTGGGCATCCCCCAGGTGGAAAACATGCTGCAAAGCGGCAAGCGCAAAGGTTACGAGGTTCGCTGAATGACTGGGATCGCCGAACACATCATTCGTGCCACGCAAGCCGGCGGCTCGCTGGAAGCCATCGATTTTGACGGGCAGTCCGTCAGCTGGCGCGCACTTGCGGATGCCATTGCCGAGTTGGATGAGCTACTGGCTGAGGCCGGACTGGGTCGTGACGCCGTGGTCGGTCTGCTCGGCCGAAACCGTCTGGAGCAACTGAGCGGTTTCATCTCGATTCTCGGAGCTGACCGGGGCCTGCTGCTCATCAATGCCATTCGCCCCGCTCACCTGGTAGCGGAAGAAGTCGCCGACCTGGGACTCGGTTGCCTGATCGGCAGTCGGGCAGACCTGGCGCCGGACGTAGTCTCCGCTGGTCAGGCGTCGGGCTCCATGGTCGTGGCCGTCGAAGTGCGGGGTGGCCGGGTTGTCTATGAGCAACTGATGCCGCTTCGCGCGCAACGGTACCGCGTACGTGAAGCGGGCACCCTGATTGAAATACAAACCAGTGGCACTACTGGGGCTCCCAAGCGCATCCCCGTCTCCGAGCGCACCATCAGCTCCTCGCTGCGAGATGGCGTGCGCAGTGCCAAGGGCACGGTGGAGAACTTCGAGCTGAAGCCGCAATCCTCACCAACCTTGATGTTCAGCCCGCTCGTCCACACCAGCGGTACCTTCAACACCCTGATGTCGGTGTTCGAGGTTCGTCCGATCGTGCTGTTCGAGAAGTTCGATGCTGAGCGCTATCGCCAGGCTTTAGTGAAGTACCGTCCGAAATTCGCGCCGCTGCCACCTACCGCGATCAAGATGATGGTGGACAGCGATGCAACTCGCGAGGACTTCGCCAGCGTCCGTGCGGTGCGTGCAGGTACTGCACCGCTTTCCGTGGAGCTTCAGCAAGCCTTCGAAGACAAGTTCGGGGTGCCGGTCTTGACCACCTATGGGGCGACCGAGTTCATGGGCGTGGTGACCAGTTGGACGCTGGACGATCACCGGAGCTTTGCCCAGAGCAAGCGAGGCAGTGTCGGGCGAGTGTCCAAGGGTGTTCAGTTGCGCATCGTCGACCCGGCCACGCGGGAAGTGGTCGCCGAAGGCGAGCAAGGCATTCTCGAAGCCAAGCTGGACCGAATCGACGGCGGCAAGGACTGGATCCCCACCACGGACCTCGCCAGGTTGGACGCCGACGGGTTCCTGTACATCGTCGGTCGTGCCGATGACGCCATCATTCGTGGTGGCTTCAAGGTCATGGCGGGCAAGGTGGCCGACGTGCTCAAGCTATTCCCGGGGGTGTATGACGCGATCGTACTGGGCATCGCCGACGACCGTCTTGGGGAGGTACCCGTAGCGGTAGTCGAACCCTATCGAGGAGCGGCCCTGGACGAAGCTGCGATCAAGCAGTTCGCGAAGGACAACCTTTCTCCCTACGAAGTGCCCGTCCGCATTCACGTTGTGCAGAGCCTTCCGCGCACCGTGTCGGACAAGATCAGTCGCCCGGCGGTCAAGGAACTGCTGACGCAGCTTTCCTGATCCTCGACACCGCGGGCAATCCGCTACCTGGAAGGAGTCATGCAATGCTGGATCTCAAGGGCAAAGTTGCATTCATCAGTGGCGGCGCCGGCGGCATCGGTAGTGCAATGGCTCGCGAGCTGTTGCATGCAGGTGCGCGGGTTGCCCTGGCAGATATTGACCTGCAACGGGCCCAGTCGGTTGCCGTTGAACTCGGCGACGCAGGGCAGGTACTCGCAGTCAGACTCGATGTTACCGACCCGGCCAGTTGGGCTCATGCCCGGGATATTGCCGAGGTCGCCCTGGGCCCCTGCGACATTCTTTGCAGCAATGCGGGTGTTTCCTTCTCCGGTACGCTTGATGAAATAGGGCTGGAGGCCTGGCGCTGGGTTTACGAGGTGAATCTCTTTGCCTCGCTCCATGGGGTGCAGGCATTCCTGCCCAGGATGAAGTCTCGGGGCCAGGAAGGGCATGTCCTCCTGGTCTCGTCCATTACAGCCCTTTACCCCTTTGCCACCCAAGGCGCCTATGCCACCAGCAAAGCGGCGTTGCTGAATTTCGCCAAAGTACTGGAGTTGGAGCTCGAGGGGAGTCCCATCGGTGTCTCGGTGCTGTGCCCGGGAATCGTGGACACGCAAATCCGTGCGAATGGCATTCAGGCACGACCCGATTCATTACGAGATGCGGGTGGCATTTCCAGCAATTTGTCCACGCACATGGGCATGGCTCCGGAGCATGTAGGCCGGGTGGCGATCGCCGGCATGCGCGAAAGACAGTTCTACATCTTCCCGCATGCCGACTACCGACCCTTCATCACCGCCGAGTACGACGACATGCTCGCGGCCATGGAGTCATCAGCCGATCCCAGCTACCGAGAGCCGGCCCAGCTGCTGAGTCCTTCGCCACGCTGAAGATGACGTAGGGCGAGCGCGTTTCCAACAACAAGATTCAGAGGAATAACTATGTCGGGCTTTTTAGCACCTTATCGGGTGCTGGACCTGAGCGATGAGCGAGGCCTTCTGGCTGGTGCCATGCTGGCAAGACTCGGCGCTGAGGTGGTCCAGCTGGAACCATTACAGGGCTCGTCCGCACGCCAAGTGGGACCGTTCGATCCAGCTGCCGCAGCACCTGATGATTCTTTCTACTGGTCGGCCTATGCAGCTGGCAAGCGAGGCCTTGCCTGTGATCTGACACGTGAGGAGGGCAAGGCCTTGGTACGGCAGCTGCTGGCCAAGGCAGACTTTCTCATCGAATCGGCCGATCCAGGCTTGATGAGCGCGTTGGGTTTGGGCGTCGAGCAGGTTCGCGCAATCAACCCGGCACTGATTCACATATCGATTACCGCCTTTGGATCTGACGGGCCCAAGGCAGACTATGCCGCAACCGACCTGACCGTCTGGGCCGCAGGTGGGCCGATGCGACTGACCCGGGACGGCGATCGCCCACCGATGCGCTTCAGCGTGGGGCAGAGCTTCCTGAATGCCGCCGCCGATGCCGCCAATGCCGCGCTGATCGCTCATTTCGCTCGAATCCAGAACGGACTCGGACAGCATGTGGATGTCTCCGCCCAGCAGAGCGCGACACTGTGCACGCTGGCCGCTTCGTTATCGTCCGCCTATCGCCACGAGGGCTTCACCCTCGGTGCTGCGAGTGGCGTCAAATCGGACAAGAAGCAGCTGGATCTGAGTGGTAGCGGTGCCCGAACCCGTCGCTCGAAGTGGCGGGTGCGAGACGGCCTGGTCGAGATGCACTTGGGCATCGGGCCTGGTAGCGGCCGCTTCACCAACAACCTGTTCAAATGGATGCTGGAAGAACAGGCCTGCCCTGCCGAAATGGGCGAATGGGACTGGGTAAAACTACCGCAGCGGATCATCGATGACGAGATAACCGAGGACGATCTGGAGCGCGCCCGTACCTGCGTGGCCGAGTTCTTCAAGCGCTTCACCAAGCAGGAAATGCTTGAGAAGGCACTCCAGCATCGTTTCCTCTGCGCACCCATCGCCTCCACCCAGGACCTGTTGGACAGTCGCCAGCTGGAGTCGCGGAAGTTCTTTTCCACCGTAGTCGAGCGTTCCGGCCACGAGCGGACCTTGCCCGGCAAGTTCGCACACGGCGCGGAAGGTGGATTTGCGCCGGTCCGACCGGCACCGGCCATCGGCGAACACACCGACGAGATTCTGTCCGAGTGGTTGGGACTCGAGGGTGACGCTGTCATTCAACTTCGGTCGCAAGGAGTCATCGCATGACATTCGCTGCCTTCAACGGACTCCGCGTGCTGGACTTGGCTTGGGTTGTGGCTGGCCCCCTGATCGGGCGTGCACTGGCCAGTGGCGGCGCAACCGTCGTCCGCGTCGAGTCCTCCAAACGTGTGGATACCGCCCGCATGATGGGCCCGTTCCCGGATGGCGTGGCCCATCCGGAGCACTCCGCGCTCTTCGAGAATTGCAACGTCGGCAAGCTCGGCCTGACGCTGGATATGTCCAGGGAGGAAGCACGTGACGTGATCCGCGACCTGGTCGGGTGGGCCGACATCGTGGTCGAGTCTTTCTCCCCCGGGCAGATGAAGAGCTGGGGCCTGGGGTTCGAGGAACTGCGCGCGATCAAGCCTGACCTGATCATGCTCAGCACCTCGCTGATGGGGCAGTCGGGACCTTGGTCTAGCTTTGCCGGATTTGGCAATGTCGGCGCGGCGATCTCCGGTTATCAGGCGATCGTGGGTTGGCCCGATGCGCTGCCCGTCGGTCCGTACGGTCCTTACACCGATTTCGTGGCCCCGCGTTTTGCATTGCTCACGCTACTCGCCGCCCTGGATCATCGACGTCGTACAGGAGAGGGATACCACCTCGACGTTGCCCAGTGCGAGGCGGGCATTCAGTTCCTGGCTCCGCAGATCGCCGATTGCGCAGCTACCGGCCGGGTGGTCGAGCTCAAGGGCAATCGGGACGGGAAACTGTCGCCCCATGGCGTCTTCCCTTGCCGTGCCGCAGATGATGACGCTGAGTCCTGGGTGGCCATCGCTGTCCAGAGCGACGCGCAATGGCTGCGCTTGGCCGAGTGCATGGGCGGGCCAGCGCTTTGTGCGGATGAGCGATTCACGACGCTTGAGGCTCGTCAGCGGCACGAGGACGAGTTGGAGCATCTGGTCGCGCAATGGACTTCCCGGCTCGACGCCTGGGAGGTCGAGCGGACGCTACAGGGGCTCGGCATTGCCGCCCACAACGTGGCGTCGGCAGCCGACCTGCTCGAAGACCCGCAGCTCCAGCATCGCCGGCACTTCATCGAGCTGCCCCATGAGCTGATGGGGACCACAATCATCGAGAACGCCTGCTACGAACTGTCGATGACACCGGTGGTGTTCGAGAACGCCGCACCGCATTACCGACGCGACAATCGTGCTGTTCTCGAGCAACTGCTGGGATACCCGAGCGAGCGTATCGAGTCATTGGATCAACTGGGCGTATTCATCTAGGAGGCCACCGATGAGCGAGAGTTGGAAAGAGGAATGGTCGCCGCTGGTGGCAATGGTGGGTGAATCGTTCGGTGGCAACGAAGTGGAGTGGGGAGCGGACCCCATTGAGGCGGGGGCTGTGCGCCGGTTTCTCGAGCCCCTGGAATTCGATTGCTCGTTGCATTCCAATCCCGAGGTTGCCGAAGCGCTTGGGCATGACAATCTGGTAGCTCCGTACTCCAGCCTGCTGTCCTTCGCCATGCCACCGCTTTGGTCTCCAGGCCAGACCGTGTTCGTCAGCCAGGAACGCGATGCGCAGCCAGTCGGCCCCGCCATTCGCCCGATCCTGCCTGAGCAGGCACCGGCCTGCACCGGATACTTCGCGACGGATATCGAGATGGACTACCTGCGGCCCGTGATGGTGGGTGAGCACCTGGGCAAACGAGGACGCAAGCTTGTGGGCTGCAAGGTCAAGGAAACCCGGGTAGGGCGTGGCGCTTTCGTGACCTTCGAGTCGGAACTGGTCAACCGCCGGTTGGAGCCGGTCGCACGCATGCGTACCTCGCTGTTCTTCTACAACCCGCTGCCAACCACGGAGTGAACCCATGAGTATTCAGTACTGGGAAGACGTCGCAGCGGGCGATGTCCTGAAGTCGCTGGCCTTTCCACTGTCGGTTGCTCGCTTGGTGGTGGCAGCCGGCGCGAATCGCGATTTCAACGCCATCCATCACAACAGTCAGTACGCCCAGGCCACCGGCGCTCCTGAGATGTATGCCAATACCTTGTTCCTGCAGGGGATGTGGGAGCGTGCGGTCCGGGATTACATTGGCCTGCACGGGCAGCTGGTCGGAATGAAAGGTTTTCGTATGAGCAGCTTCAACCTGGTTGGCGATACCGTCACCGTCAAAGGGGAGGTTGCAAGGACGTGGCGAGAGGGCGATCGTGGACTTATCGAGATCAAGATCTGGTCAGAGAACTCCAAGGGCGTCAGCGTCGGCCCCGGCCTTGTAATCGCCAGCTTGCCCTGTCACTTTGACGATGCTGTTGGCGAAGCAGATTGAGAAGTAGTCCAAGCTTCTGGCGATGGGCTCGATCAACCTCGAAATGAACCTCAGAGCAATCATGGCCAGCCAGACTGCGTCGTTTCCCTCGGGAGCCACCACTCCAATGCAATCGGAGACAAGCGCGTCTTCCATGGGAACCTTTGCCGGCGCGGTTCTGGCGCTCGAGAACGTGCATAACCTGCGGGACCTCGGAGGCTTGCAGAGCCGCGACGGCAGGCGTGTATCTGCAGGCCGACTCTTCCGTAGCGGTAACCCGGCCAAGGCCAGCGGCGCCGACATCGCACGGCTGCGCCCCCTAGGACTCGACTTAGTGATCGACTTCCGCGCTTCCGGAGAGAAGTCCGCTGAAGAACGTGGATTTGCGGAGCATTTCAATTGGTTGGCCCTTCCGGTCATGGAAGGCAACATGAGCATGAGCGACCTGTTACCGCGACTTCGAGTGTCGACGCCGCAGGACATGGTCGACTTCATGCTGCAGGTTTATCGCGATTTCCCGGTCAAGCACCAGTCAGCCTTCGGTCGTTTCATGAAAGAGGCCGAGGCAGGACAAACGTTGCTTTACCACTGCAGCGCAGGCAAGGACAGGACCGGCTTCGCTACCTTTCTGCTCCTATCGGCGCTTGATGTGGTCCCCGAGACAATTCTGGCCAATTATCTGGAATCGAACAGCTGGAACCAGAAGCTGATTCAGGATCTGCTGGTGCGGCTGGAAGCACTCGATGTCTCCCCCGAGGCGGCGATGCCATTGCTGGAAGTGCGGGCGGAGTATCTAAACGCTTCTATTCAGGCGATCGAGCAGGAGTGGGGTGGTACTACCGACTTTCTGCGAGAGGTGCTCTCGGTGAACGTAAGTCGCTTGCAGGAAAATTATCTTGAAGTGGATCCGGGCTAACGGGTCCTGCTGCTATTGCCGGCGGTTCAGTCCCCTTTGAGGGAGTGGTTATTGAGCTACCCTCGTACGCGATGCTTCGCACTGTTCGCAGGCGCTTGAGGCAGCGCATCTGGATGGCCGGCAGTTGCCTGTGCGGCAGTAGCTCAATGATTGCCCCTGTACTCTTCGTTGCCAAATCGGGCAGGCCAGGCACTCCGGGGCGAGCAGTCCCTGGGAGATTTCCCAGGGACTGCTCGGGAGGGCGAAAATGCTTTCCGAACGGTTTCACGGTGGACGTCAGACCTGGAATGCGCCAATGAGTGACTTGAGCTGAGACACTTGCATGGTGAGCTGCTGGCTTGCTTGTTCCGTGCGGCTCGCTCCTTCTGCCGTCCGATCGCCAGAGGCATTGATCTGCACGATGCTGCGATCGATCTCGTGAGCGACAGCGGTCTGCTGTTCCGCTGCTGCGGATATCTGCTGGTTCTGGTCGACGATGTCATTCACTAGATCAAGGATGTGAGCCAGGGCCTGCTGCATCTGATCCGAATGAGTCACCGTCGCTTCCGCCATGCTGTTGCTGCTGTTCATGGCGGTGACCGCTTCACCGACGCCACCCTGGACCTTGGCGATCATCTGCTCGATCTCTTCAGTTGACTGCCGGGTGCGCTTGGCCAGGCTCCGTACTTCATCGGCGACCACGGCGAATCCCCGTCCTTGTTCGCCGGCCCGGGCTGCTTCGATTGCCGCATTGAGGGCAAGCAGGTTGGTTTGCTCAGCGATGCCGCGAATAACCTCCAGCACCTGACTGATCGCCTGGCTGTCACTGGCCAACTGGTGTATTACCCGTACCGAGTGGTCGATCTCGGCGGCCAGGGCCCTGATGCTGTCCACCTGCACATTGAGCAGCTCCTTCCCGCCCACGGTTTCACGATTCACATCCTGCGCATTGCTGACAGCTGCCGCGGCACTGCGCGCGACCTCCTGGACGGTGGCGGCCATCTGGTTCATGGCCGTCGCGACCTGCTCGATCTGGTCGCGCTGCGCTGACACTTCCTGGTTGCTGTGGCTGGAGACATTGGCGACCTGGCTCGCCTGGTGTTCAACCGCTGTGATGGTCTGGCCGACGCGTTCGATCAGGTCGTGCACTTTGGCGATCGATACGTTGAATACGCGGCTCAGCTCACCCAGTTCGTCATGGCTGACGGCCGGCACGCTGACGGTCATGTCACCTGCGGCTACGTCGTCCATCACCTCGCTTAGACCGCGCAAGGTCCTGCGAATGGAGGCATAGAAACCGCTGGAGAGATAAATGATGATCAGTAGGGTCGTTGCCAATGCGCTCAGCAGCAGGACCATCTTCTGGCGATCCCTGGCCAGGCGTGCGTCGAGTCGGTCTTCCAGATAGGAAAGGGCGGCCAGATTGACCCGCTGGCCCTTGTCCATCTCTTCGCCGATCGATTGGAACAGACTCTGCCAGTTTGTTGCGAAGTCACCGGCAAGCAGCACCTTGCTTTCCACGAGAGTAATCACAGCGCTGATCGAGGCTCGGGTGTCGGCCATGGGACCTTCGAGCGTTGATCGGCTCTCCTCGTGCGTTTCAAACAGTCGCGCCAGCTTCGCTGCGAAATTTCCTTCCAACCTGTCCAGTTGGCTCAATTGTCCTTGAACCAAGTCGCCGTCGGCCGAACTCAGCATGCCCACTGCCAATGAGGACGACGCCTGGGCACGAACCAGGCTCAGAGATGCTTCGATTTCACCGCCCATCACCGTCATGATTCCGGTGAGGTCCCGCACTACAGGGTGTTCATCGATACTCAGTCCGCTGCTGGCTGCAATCGACTCAATCAGCAGCTGAACATTGGCGAGCTGCTTCTGCACCGTGTCCCGCTCCGCTGCGTGGAGGCCGTCGGATTTGAGTGATTGGAGTTCGTTGAGGATGCCCGTGTGCAGACCCGACAGGCCGAGCCTTTCCAGTCCCATTTGCTCTGGACCGGACAGCGCCTGCAGCGCGTTGACGACTTGACCCGCGAGGTCCTTGATGCGCCGGTCGATGTCGCTGTTCTGGATGGTGAGGGGGGCCTTGGCCCTGATCGCCATCAAGCTCTCCAGGTCCATCAGAGACCTGCGTATCTCCAGGCTGGCCTTGAGCAGTTCGAGGCTGTTGCGTTCCGTTCGGGTCGCGGTGAATTGCTCAAATGCCGTGAGCACCAGGGAGCCACTGGTGGCGAGCAGGGCGATGGTGAACAGGGCGCTGATGAGACTGAACTTCATACCGAAGCTCAGGCGATTCATCAGGCGGATGGCGGGATTGATCAGCGTTTCCATGGCGTTCTCTTCTTATTGTCGTCTCGGAGTTCTGCCAGGCGCTGCTGTCGACCGTGCTTAAAACGGCCCAGCATTCAGGGTCCGAGTTCGTGATTGAGTCGCTCGGCAGTCCCATTCGCCCCCTGGTTTCCGCTATGCCTGGTTGCATAAATCATGCTGGCGGAAAGGCGGTGAGCATTCGCAAGGAGTCAGAACGTAGATAGCTATATAGTTATATAGGTTATATATGTTTGCGGCAATGGCTGAGACAGGCGTCGAGCTGTCCTTAGTCCAGGGATTGTCGCTGGGGACATGCTTCGCCAGCCGAGAGGCGGCTGGCGAGCATTGAATGGAGGGAGCGTCACTCCGCGTTCAGGTAATCGTCCATGCGCATGTGGTAGTGGCGTATGCGGCGCTCTTGGTAATGACTCAGGATCACGCCGGTGCTCGCGGTTGCCTCCAGCCCCTTCTGGACGCCGACGATATTGGGATAGTCCTGATCGAAGATCGGCCCCAGTCGCCCCAGGCATTCATGTTTGGCGAAAGGCTCGTCTTCGCCTATCCAGAGTATTTCCGGCGCCGGCGGCATGGGTTCGGCGAGGTTTCTGGGCGCCAGCACATAAACCTCCATGATGCAGGAGTCGTGACGATCCCCATTGGGCCGGAAGCGGTAGGCGATCGGCACGCCGAAACCGTACCAGGGCAGGAAGTTGGGCAGCAGGAAGTACTGGATGGCATCGAGCATTTCCGAGTCGGTCAGATGATCGACGCTTTCGCCCTGCAGTGCAGAGACCTCATCCCGCCTGGTGTGGGCAAGGACATTGCGAAAGGTCTGTCCAGGCGGGACCGAGATCTGTTCCCGCCAGGTTCCCCCGGAGACAATCTCGCCGAACTCCTGCTGCGAAAGCGCCTTCATGGCCGCTGTGGCAGGCGCGATCGAAATGGTGAACAAGCGGCTGATATTGGGGCTTTCGGGGTAGAGGTCGTACTGAGTCTCTGCGTACTCCGAGACGGCTACCGATTGTGGGTGGGTAGGCGACACGTGGTAGGACTCCATGAAGGCTTCCTGGGCAATCTTCCAGTTCGCCGGGATCACGCGTGCCGCGTGGACGGCGACTTTCCGGTTCTCCAGGGGGGCATTGCGGAAGTGAAGCGGTAGCTCGCCGATGTAGCTTTCGAACGGCTCGGCATTCTGATCGGGATTGATGAAGACGAATCCGCCCCAGGTTGCGACCAGCGCTTCCGGCAGTGCCATCCACTTGTCCTTGCACTGCGGAAAATCCCAGTCTTCGGTGATCTTTCGATTGCTGCCGTCCAACCCCCAGGACCAGCCATGAAAGCTGCAGGCGAAGGCAGCCGCTTTGCCCTGTCCTTCCACCAGGCGCATCCCTCGATGAAGGCAGGCATTGACATAGGCCTTGATCCTTCCGGAGCCGATACGAACGATGATGAATGATCTCTTGCCGATGTCGTAGGTCGTGAAGTTCCCCGGTTCCGGAATCTCCGACTCGTGGCAAGCCATCTGCCATACCCGCGGCCATAGCTTGCGCATCTCGAGCTGATGGAAAGCCGCCGATGTATAGCGTTCGACCGCCAAGTCGGCGGTTCCGAGCTCCATGTCGGACTGCCGAGCGAATACGGGGTCGGCCTTTCTCGCATCCTGCTCGAGCCATCTCGGCGGGGTCGGAGTCTTGGCTTTGGTGTTGTTCATGCCTGCATACCTTTTTGTTGTGTGAGCGGCAGCCTCGGGGGTGTCCCCGGCTGCTCGACTCCATTCTTGGTATGTGCCGGTATCGGTTATTGACGTAGATCAATAAGTAAACCTAGTTATCTACGTAATTTCGATGCGTCACCTGAATGCAGCGCCGGAAGTGGTTGGATCGGGGCTGAACTACAACAAGACCGGAGACGCATCCATGAACGACAGGGCCTTGCCCTTGGCTGAACGACCGGACCATGTCCCGCCAGAGATGGTCCATGACGCCGACATCTTCAACCTCCCAGGCGCACAGGACGATGTACACCTGGCCTGGAAGCGCCTGCAGGGGGAGGCGCCACGCATTTTCTGGACACCGCGCAACGGCGGCTACTGGATGATCACCCGAGCGGCCGACATCGAGGCGCTGCAGAAGGATGACGCGCACTTCTCGATGAAGGGGGCGTTGGTGCCCAATCGGCCGCGCCCGTTTCCGGCACCGCCGATGGACATGGATCCACCGGACCACGCGCCTTGGCGCCTGCTGGTGGCGCCGGCCTTCTCGCCCAAGGTAGTGGCCCAGGTTGAGACTACTGTGCGTCGCTTCGCCATCGACATCATCGAGGAGCTGGCGCCGCGCGGTGAATGCGAGTTCGTCACCGAGTTCGCCAAGGTGCTGCCGATCGTGGTGTTTCTGACCATGCTCGAACTGCCTCTGGAGGACCGCCATATCCTGCTGCCGCATGCCGACATCATCGCCCAGTCGCCCGATCCGCAGCGAATCCATGCCGCCCGCCTGGCCCTAAAAGACTATGTAGAGGAGCAGATTGCCCAACGGCGGGAGAATCCGCGCGACGACCTGATAACCCAACTGATCAGCGCGCAGATCGGTGGTCGGACAGTGCCGCACGACATGGTCGTCGGCATGTGCACCCTGCTGGTCAGTGGGGGACTCGACACGGTCAAAAACATGATGGGCTTTTGCGCCAAGTTCCTCGCCAGCCACCCCGACCACGTCCGCCAGTTGCGCGAGAACCCCAAGCTGATCCCCCACGCAATCGAGGAGCTGATGCGTCGGCATGGTGTCTCCAACACGGCGCGGCTGGTTCGTCAGGATTACGAGTTCCTCGGTGTGCAACTCAAGGCGGGCGACCAGATTCAGGGCGTCAGTTGTCTGTTCGGCCTTGACGACGAAACCGTCGCAGATCCGCTGACTGTGGACTTCAGCCGCCCCGCGCCAATTCCGCACGCCACCTTCGGCAACGGGCCGCACCGTTGCCCTGGTTTCGCTCTGGCCAAGTGCGAGCTGCGCGTCTGGTTGGAAGAGTGGCTGCCGCGTATCCCGGAGTTCCAGCTTAAACCGGGCTGCAAGCCGAAACAGAACGGCGGAATGGTGAACAACGTCAGTGAGCTTTGGCTCAGTTGGACACCGCAGGATCAAGCAGGGGAGGAACCGCAATGAGCCAGTGTAAAAGGCCGGTGGTCGATTTCGACCAGCACAGCGAAGGTTACGCGAAGAACTGGAGAGGGATTCTCAAGGAGCTGCGAGAAACCTATCCGGTTGCCTGGAGCGAGGCCCATGGCGGCTTCTGGGTCATCAGCAAGCATGAGGACATCTTGCGTGTCGAGCAGAACCCACAGTTGTTTTCCTCCGACAACGACATCAATCAGGAGCGACAGGGGGGGAAGGGGATCCGCATTCCCTCCAGCCAGATCCGCCTTCGACTGATGGAGAGCGATCCACCCGAGCACACCGCGCTGCGCAAGCTGGAAGCGCCGTTCGTCTCGGTGACTGCCCTGGAGCCCTGGTTCGAGCTGACCCAGCAACTGGTGGATCAGCAGATCGATTCCGTCATCGAGAGTGGGCAGGCCGACCTGTGTCATGACATCGCCATCGCGGTACCGGCCCAGGTCACCCTGCGCCTGCTCGGTGTGCCAACCGAAGAATGGCATGACTACCTGGCTGGAGCGGTCAACAGCTACCTGCCGCCGGACCACCCGAACTTCCCCAATGCGGAGCGTGAGCGCATCACACGACGCCTCGTCGAGCTGATGCGGCAGCGCCGGGAAGACCGACGCGATGACGTGATCTCCGCGCTGGTGCATGCCGAGGTCGACGGCAAACCCCTCGCCGAGCAAGACGCCTTGGGGATGTTGCAGTCGCTTGCCTTCGGCGGTTTCGACACCACCGCCGCCACCATTCTCAACACGCTGTGCTGGCTGGAAGAACGGCCGGAGTTGCACGCAGCGCTGATCGACGATGACAAGCTCCTGGAGAGGACGGTAGATGAAATGCTGCGCTACTTCCCCCCGGTACTGGGCGGTCTGGCACGCACGGTTACCGAAGACACCGAGCTGCGTGGCCAGCAATTGCACCAGGGCGACCGGGTCCTGCTGATGTACAACTCCGGCAACTTCGACAGCGATCGCTTCGAGTGTCCGATGGATGTGCAACTGGACCGGCGCAACGCCAAGCAGCACCTGTCATTCGGTGCCGGTCCCCATCGTTGTCTGGGCGCATTGCTCGGCGCCCGCGAGGTACAGATCGTGGTGCGCAGCGTGCTCAAGCGGCTTCCGGACTACCGCATTGATCACGAGCGAGCGCGCCGCTTCCCGCGTGCTGGCGGGGTGAACGGCTGGCTGACTATGCCCATCACCTTCACCCCCGGGCACCGACTGAATTCCAAGTAGTGCCATCCACACCGCATTGGCAGAGACCGAGTCGCTCCCGCTCCAGAGACTCCGGGACGCTTGGCTCACCATTGATCGATGACAACAACAAGAGGATCAAACCATGGACACACAAAGTACCGGCTGCCCCGTCAGCATGACCGATCCCCAGGTCATGGGCTGCCCTTTTCACGCTTACGACCAGATCCGCGAAGAGCGGGGTATCTATATCGACCCGGTCAGCGGCTTCTACGTCATTACCCGTTTCGACGAGCTGAAGGCGATCGCCGATGATCCACAGACGTTTTCCAACAGCACGGGTCAGTTGGGCAGTCGCGGGCAAGCGACTAACCCCCAGATTGCCGACCTGTTCCGTAAAGAAGGTTTCCTGCACGTCGACACCCTAGTTACCAACGATCCGCCCCGGCATACCCGTTACCGCTCGCTAGTGGACAAGGCCTTCAACGCCCTGCGAATCCGTTCTGCTGAGGGCACCATCCTGTCGGTGACCAATGCGCTGCTCGAGAAGTTTCCGAGCGGGCCGTTCGATTTTGTCCAGGCCTTCGCGGTACCGCTTCCAGTGCGCATAATTGCCGACCAGCTTGGTATCCCGCCGGAACGGGGGCCGGACTTCAAGCGCTGGTCCGATTCGCTGCTGCAGCAGGCCAGTCCGAACCTGAGCGAACAGGAACTTCTGGAGATCACCAAGGTGGTCATCCAGATGCAGCAGTTCTTCGCGAAGATGATTCGCGAAACACGCGAAAATCCCACCGGCGCTCTGCTTAGTGATCTGGCCAATCTGAAGGTCGAGGGCGAGCTGTTGAGCGAGGGAGAGCTGGTCTCGCTTCTCCAGCAGCTGCTGGTAGCCGGAAACGAAACCACCACCAACACCTTCAACGCCGCCGTGCTGCGCTTGGCGCAGGATGTCGAGTTGCAGGAACGCTTGCGGCAGAATCCCGAGCTCGTCCGCAACTTCATCGAGGAAGTGCTGCGCCTGGATTCGCCCCTGCAGGGTCTGTTCAGAAAGGTGACCAAGGACACTGAGGTGGGCGGAATACCGATTCCGCAAGGGGCTATCCTTAACCTGCGCTGGGGTGCGGGCAACCGTGACCCGCGACGTTTTGAGAATCGCGATGAACTCGACTTGGAGCGCAAGGCCGTCACCCAGCACCTGGCCTTCGGTCATGGCGTGCACTTTTGCCTGGGCAACCAACTGGCGCGCGCCGAGTTGCGTATCGGACTGACTCGGCTGCTGGCGGAAACCAGCTCGATTCGCCTGGTCGACTGCGAGGACAACGTGGTGCGTCTGTCGCACTTCGTCGCCTACGGCATTGGCAAGTTGATGATCGAGGTCACCAGGGCATAGCCGTTGCCGAAAGAGGCGGGCTAGTGCATGTACAGCCCGCCGTTCACATGCAACGACTGACCTGTGACGGCATCGGAAAGCTGTGAGGCGAAGAACAGGAGGGTGCGGGCGTACTCCTCCGTCGACGGGATGTAGCGAAGCGCCGCCTGGTCGCTGACCAGGCGCAACTCCTGCTCGGGCGTGGTGCCATTCTGCTTGGCGCGGGTCTCCATGACCTTCCGGACCTGTGGCCCCCACATGAATCCCGGATGCACCGAGTTGACCCGGATGCCGTACTCTCCGAGTTCCATGGCGATCGCCCGGGTCATGCGCTGAAGGGCGATTTTTGAGCCTGCATAAGCTTCGCTACCCGGCAGGACCTTTTCAGCCGTCATGGTATTGATCATCACGATCCGGCCACTTCGCCGTTCCACCATGTGCTGCGCCACCGTCCGGGTCATTTGCAGAGTGGCGAAGACATTGATCTCGAAGCAATCGCGGTAGTTGGCGAGGTCAGGCTGCGAGTCCAGCAGAGTGATGCGCTGGGGCCAGTCGCCTCGGTAGGCGATATTGATCAGAGTGTCGATCCTGCCGAACTGCCCGATGGCCGTGGCAACCGTGCGTTCGCAATCCCCGAGCGAAGCGATGTCGCATACCAGGGGCAGGCAGCGGCGTCCTTTAGCTCGGACCTCCTCTGCGATGGGTTCGATCATGTCCGGGCGGCGGGCGGTGATGATGAGATCTGCTCCATGCTCGGCAAACAGCAAGGCGGTATCGCGCCCGAGTCCGTCGCCTACACCTGAAAGCAGCACTACCTGGTCGACAAGCAATGTCATGGTCATCTCCTTCGTCTCAACATGGTTATCTAGGTAATCTATATTATATTTGTTGAGCGCATATCAATGGCCGCGGAGTTGGGGGCAGGCATGGAGATAAAAGTGGGGCAGGTGGCGGTAGTGACCGGCGCCGCTTCGGGCATCGGATTGGCGCTGTCGGAGGCCTTTGCGCAGCGTGGCGTGCGGGTAGTCATGCTGGATGTGGAGCGAGCGGCGCTGGCACGGGCTGCCGCGCACGTGATGACCCGGTCGGCAGAGGTCTTGCCCCTGGTGTGCGACGTGAGCGACCGCGAAGCGTTGGAGCGCGCACGGGATGCTGTGCTAGAGCGCTTCGGCCGGGTCGATATCCTCTGCAACAACGCTGGCGTCGTGGTGCCGTTCGGGCCGTTATGGGAGATCGATGCGGCGGATTGGGAGTGGATCCTCGGGGTGAACCTGCGCGGCGTATTCAATGGCATGAGTGTATTCACGCCTTTGCTGGTTGCCCAGGACAGCGGTTACGTCGTAACGACTGCTTCGATGGCGGGTGTCTCGACGATCGCCGGTAATGCGGCCTACAACGCCACCAAGCACGCAGCGGTTTCGCTGACGGAAACGCTGGATGCGGATCTGCGGGCAGCTGGCAGTCAGGTTGGCGTGACTGTCCTGTGTTGCGGGTTGGTACGCACGCGAATCCGGGAGGCGGCCCGCAACCGTTCGGATCAGGCAGATACCGTTGTCCAGGTGCCCGAGGCTGCGGCGCGTGCCAGCGGAGCGGGGCACATGGAACCGGAAGAGGTGGCGCAGCAGGTGATGGACGCCATGCGAAAACGCCAGCTCTATCTCTTCACCAACCCCGGTTCGGAAGCTCGTGTGCGTGCTCGCGTGCAGCGACTGCTGGCTGATCTCTGACTCGTTGTCGACCTTGATCAGACGGGATGGCGGGTTCGCTCTTCAGGCCCCGAGTGATGCTCCAGTCCGCGTGGTGCGACTCATGGTCGAGTCTTGACTGGCCCGATCCTGAAGATGAAGTACAGCGATGACAGCGTGATCAGCCCGCTGATGACGATGGCTTGCGAAATGGAGGTCATCCCCGGATGTCGTCCGCCGACAAGCTGCATCATCACGGTCACGCCCGTCAGCCCGATGACCTGGAAACTCTGTTGACCGATCGCGGCGAGTGTCGTCGCAGCGCCCGTGTCCTCGGGTTTCACGCCATGGAAGATCATCACCGCGGTGGTGCTGGCTACCAGCGAACGGAAGAACCCGAATGACAGCAGCAAGGCCCCGATCAGCACCGGAGATGAGTCGGGCGAGAGATAGGCGCAGCCGACGAAGGACAGGATAGCGACCAGTGTCCCCAGGCCCATCACCAGGCGGGCGCCATAGAGATCGACCCACCGATAGGTGAAGGGTTTGGTGAGAAGTGAGCCGACGGCGATCATGACGATGAGTACGCCGGTAGTGGATGGCGAGATCCCGAGTCCCGACTGGAACAGCAGCGAAAGCAGGAAGGGAGCGGCGTTCATCAGGAGTCGGCAGCACAGATCGGTGCCCAGGGCACGTCGAAACAGTGGGAGCTGAAACAAGCTCAGTTTCAGCAGGGCATGCTCGTATCGCCGGGCATGGCCGACAGACAGCACACCCAATAACAGCCCCAGAGCCACTGCCAGCGCACCGACGTCCCAAAAGGCTCTGGACAGCGCAATCAAGCCGAAGACCAGAACCAGCAATGCCAGGCTGGTGATCAACATGCCAAGTGGATCGATCTTGCGGGGAGCGGATTCGCGGAAGTTCTCCAGCAGCAGGTGCACCGCCAGCATGCTGGCCAGACCCAGCGGCAGATTGATCAGGAAGATCCAGCGCCAACTGGCGTATTCCACGACGATTCCACCGATAAGCGGGCCGAGCATCGGACCGAGCAACGCGGGCAGCACGAAGGTGGTGTACGCGCGCACCCGCTCTTCTGCGACGAAGGTGCGCATGATCACCAGACGACCAACCGGCAGCAATAGTGCTCCGGCGGCACCTTCCACAAAGCGTGCGGTCAGCAGGGCCGGTAGTGACGTGGACAGCGCGCAGGCGGCCGAGGCGACGACGAACACCAGGATGCCCGTCTGGAACACGTTTCGCCCACCGAATCGGTCGGCCAGCCAGCCACAGGGCGGTACGGCCGCCGCGGCGCCGAGCAAATAGGCGGAAATGGTCGCCGAAACTGCCAGCATGTCGCTGTCCAGATCTGCGGCGATCGCTGGCAGCGCTACGGCTATCGACGTGGCGTCGAGAGTCTGGAGCAATACCGCAATGCCCAGGATCCAGGGCGTCAGGCTGGAAGGGCGCATGTGTTTCATGGCGGACGTCATGCGCTTCCAGCTTCTAGTCGCGCATCGCTGGCCGAGAGACTCATGCTGTCGTGGTCTCGTAGACCACGCGGCGCTGCCCATTGCGAATAAGGAGCATGGCGCGGACTACGAAAGCCAATCCGATCAGACTGAACAGCGAGGAAGCGAACATGCCATAAGCAATGGCGCGCGTGCCGGCCCAATGGGCCAGGTAGTCATTGAACATGCCGAGCAGCAGGACTCCGAGACCGTAGGAGCCGAAATTGAAGGCCACCAAGAGGATCGAAAGTGTCGTACCGCGCATGGCGGGTGGGCACAGGGTAGTGACTACGCTGTAGCCGGTCCCCAGGTAGAACTGCGCAAAGCATGCCAGTAGCGAGATCAGCACTACCACCGTCTTGGTGTCGGGTTCGGACAAGAAGGTGAGGGCGGCGAACACGATCGACAGGGCAATGCCAAGCACCGGACAGAGCAGCTTGCGCCACTCCTCGCGGCGTCCGAGGTAGTCGGCGAGGAAGCCGGCACCCGCGGCGCCCGCGGAACCGCACACACCAAGGGCAATGGAGGAGGCCAGCCCGGCTTGCTGGATATTCATCCCGTGAACACGCATTAGAAAGCTCGGCGTCCAGACTATGATGACGGCCGGGAGCACCGTGCAGAGCACCATCGCCAGCAGCATGTTGAATAAGGCCCGATCCTGCCAGATATGCCGTAGCACGGCAGAAAGGGGGATCGAAGATTGCTGCGTACTGGGTGGATCGTATCGGCCCCGCTGGGGTTCTCTAATGGTGAGAGCAATGAGCAGTGCGAGCAGTAGTCCTGGCAGCACAGCCAGGAAGAATGCAGCACGCCAGCCGTAGTGGGCGGCGACGTATCCACCAAGCGCGAGTGCGAGAAAGGCCCCAATGGGCGGACCCAGGGAGTAAAGCCCCATGGCAGTAGCACGCAATTTACGTGGGAAGGTATCGCTGATGATGGATAGGCTCAGGGGCGAGAAGCCCGATTCGAATGCCCCCACGCCGATGCGTGAGAAGAACAGCAACAAGACGGTTGTAGCCAACCCCGCCATCCCCGTCATCAGGCTCCAGGCGATGATCAGCGCTACCAGTAAATTTCTGCGATTCACCCGGTCCGCGAGCATGCCGATAGGTATGCAGGCCAGTGCGAAAGGCACGGTGGTGGCCAATCCTGCAAGCAGGCTTACCGTGGTATCGCTGATGCCGAATTCGGCTTTGATGGGTTCAATCAGGACCGAAATGATCTGCTTGTCGACTGAATAGACGACATAGCCGGCTATCAGTAGTAACAGGACGTACCATCGGGAACGCGACTCCGTTGTCTCATCAGTTCCCTGGCCAGTCGCTGATTCGTCGATTCGCATCGTGGGTCCTCTTCTTTTTTTGGTCGTAGCCAAACCCGCCAGGATCACGGCGCATCGGTTACGGATTGAAAAAAAGCGGGCAGCGGACTGCCCGCAGGGAGGGTTAGATCTGCTTGGTCAGGAACTCGCCCTTGATGATGTCCGCCGCTTTCTCGGCAATCATCACGGTAGGCGCATGGGTATTGGCCGAGACCAATCGGGGCATGACCGAGGCGTCCACCACGCGCAGGCCTTTAACGCCATGGACTCGCAGGGATGGGTCGACCACGCTGGATGCGGGGTCGATACCCATGCGGCAACTGCCGACCGGATGGTAGGCGGAGGCCCCGGCGGCGCGAATGTAGGCCGTCAGCGCCTCATCGCTCTCGGCCTTGGCGCCGGGTGCGGTTTCCTCGCCCCGGATGTCGTCCAATGCCGACTGCGCGATAACCTCCCGGCACAAGCGCAAGCCGGCGATGGTGGCTTTCAGGTCGCGCTCATCAGCCAGGAAGTTGGTGACGATCTCCGGGGACTCGTCGGCCTTGCTGCTGCGGATATGTACATGGCCGCGACTGTTCGGCCGGCAGACATTCATGCCCAACATCATGGCCGCGTCCGGGTTCTGCACCACGGTCTTGCGCACTGGGTCGCGAATGAAGCTGAGCGGCATGCCCATGAACTGCACGCCTACATCTTCGCCGTCGACTTCCACGCTGCCGTGTCCGCAGATCTGCGTCGGCGTGCCGTTCATGTGGCCGCGCTTGAAGAAAAGGTAGTTCGCCGCGTTCACCGCCGCGCGCCAGCCATTGAGCTCCGCGCCCATGCCGCGGATGTTCTTCAGCGCCTGCACCACGAAGACCAGGAAATGGTCCTGCAAATGTTCACCCACTGCCGGAAGATCCTGAACCATCTCGATGCCCAGGTCGCGGAGGCGCGCAGTCTGGCCGACGCCGGAGAGTTCCAGCAGTTGGGGCGAACCGATGGCGCCGGCACTGAGGATAATCTCCTCTCCATGGGCGACGCAGGTCTGGCCATTCTGCTGGTACTGCACCCCTACGGCCTGTTGGCCTTCGAACAGGACCCGCTCAGCCTTGGCATGGATCTCGACACGCAGATTCGGTCGATCCAGCACGGGCTCCAGGTAGGCGGCGGCGGAACCACAGCGGCGGCCATTGTGGTAGAAGACCTGGGCCTGGCCGATGCCGGATGCCTGGGTGCCGTTGTAGTCCTTTGTGCTGCCCACGCTTGACTGACCAGCGGCCTCGACGATGCGGGCGCTGATGGGATGGAAGTTGGGTGCCGGATTGACCTTCACCGGGCCGAACTTGCCGCGCATCCAGGGCGAGTCGCCGCAGTAGTGCTCCAGCTTGCGCAGATAGGGTTCGACACCAGACCATCCCCAATCCACGAGGCCTTCCGCAGCCCAGGCCTCGTAATCGTCCTTCAGGCCGCGTACGTAAAGCATGGCATTGATGGAACTGGAGCCGCCGAGCAGCTTGCCGCGGGGGTAGGGCATCTGCCGGTCATTGAGATGGGTTTCCTTTTCCGTCTCGTAGCACCAGTCGTAGCGCGGCTTGTTCAGCATCAGGGCGAAGCCGAAAGCCAGGCGCACTTTCAGGCTCGCTGCATCGCCACCTGCTTCCAGTAACAGCACCCGGCACTTCGGATCCTTGCTGAGACGATTGGCAAGCACGCAGCCTGCCGACCCCCCACCGACGATCACGTAATCGTACTTTTCCACTTCGGACTTCCTTCAGTTCAGCCGGTTATGGATTTGGGTGCTGCGGCCATGAAGACGACCTTGGTTTCCTGATAGGACGCCAGACCCTCCGGGCCACCATCGCGACCGATGCCCGAGTGCTTGAAGCCACCGAAGGGGAAGGTCGGATCATTGGTCCAGGTGTTGTGGGTCATGTTGCCCGCGCGGACCTGGCGGCATACGCGGTAGGCTCGCTCGGGATCACTGGTGTAGACCGCCCCGTTGAGTCCATAGGCAGTGTCATTGGCGATGCGGACGGCGTCTTCCTCGCCTTTGTGCTTGATCAGCACGGCGACTGGGCCAAAGATCTCCTCGCGGGAAATGACCATGTCGTTGTCGCCTGTGAACAGGGTGGGCGCGACGAAGTAACCGACATCCAGATCGGCCGGGCGTCCGCCTCCGGTGATGAGGCGCGCGCCTTCGCGCTTGCCTTGCTCCAGATAGCCCATGACCTTGTCGTACTGGCGCTTCATTGCTATGGGGCCGTAGGCGGTCTGCGGGTCGAGAGGGTCGCCCACCTTGAGTGCCTTCAGACCTGCGCTGATGGCCTCGGCGAACTCATCGTGGCGATGTTCCGGCACGATGATTCGGGTGAGGCCTGCGCACATTTGCCCGGCGTTCATGGTGAAGTGCGGAATCAGGTTGGGGACGACCTGCTCGGGATCGATGTCGTCCAGGATGACGGCGGGGGATTTTCCGCCCAGCTCTAGGCTGACGCGGGCCAGTCGGTCGCCGCAAACGGAGGCGATGTGGCGGCCCGCAGCCGTGGAGCCGATGAGGCTGACTTTATCTACGTCGGGATGACGCACGAGGTGGTCACCTACTTCGCGGCCCGCCGGGACGAAGTTGAACACGCCGGGCGGAATGCCGGCCTCTTCCAGGCACTCTGCGATTTGCCAGGCGAAGAGGGGGGTTTCCGGTGCCGGCTTGAGAATCACCGAGCAGCCTGCCGCCAGCGCCGGAGCGATGATCTTGCAGGAAAGGGAGGCTGGGGCATTCCAGGGGGTGATGGCGGCGACGACGCCAACGGGTTCCTTCACCACGATACCCACGCCATTGCCACGGCTCTGCGGGCGTACATCCTCGAACTTGCCGTTCAACGCCAGATTGCCGTAGTAGCTGAACAGGCCGAAGGGCGAGAAACCGCCGGGGCCCGCCAGACTGACGGCGCAGCCCATCTCGGCGGTCCAGCTCTTGCTGAACTCGCCGGCGCGGCGTTTCATGATTTCCGCCGCCTGAAGCAGCTTGGCGCCGCGTTCGGCATAGGTCATACGTGCCCAGGGGCCAAACTCGAAGGAACGACGGGCGGCCTCGACGGCCTTGTGGATGTCGGCGACCGACGCCTCCGGCGGCCTGGCGATGACCTGCTCACTGGCGGGGTAGACGACTTCCAGGCGCTTGTCGCCAGTCGGCTGCACCCACTGTCCGTCGATGTAGAACTGTTCTGGATGGGCCAGCGTGAAGAAGTCGGTGTAGTTGTTCAGCATGACTTTTACCTTCGCTCAAAAGCTTGATTGTTTTTGTTGGAGAAGGGCTGAAGCGGACTAGGCCCTGGTGATCTCGATCATCAGCCTGCTGATTCCGTAGGCAATGAAGTGTGGCGGGCGCACGACATTGTCTTCGCAATCGACGAGGCGGAAAGACGATGTCGCTTCGAGGAGCCGGCTCAAGCCGATGCGCAGCTCGGCACGGGCCAGTTGATTGCCCAGACAGAAATGAATGCCGTGGCCAAAGGCCAGGTGCTGGGTGATGGCCTTGCGTTCAAGGTCGACCTCGTCGCGGTTTTCGTAACGCTGCGGATCCCGGTTTCCGGCGCCCCAGCGGAGATTGAGGATCGCCCCTTCGGGAATCGATGTCTCGCCCACCTGGGTGGCTTTGGTAGCCCGTCTGAACAGACCTTGGAGAGCAGCATCCAGTCGCAGCACTTCTTCGTAGAAGTTGCGGATTTGATCGGGGTTCTTGCGTAGCCGATCTTGAAGCTCGGGATCCTGTGCCAGACGAAGCACAGCCGCGGAGAGCGTGTTGGTGGTGGTTTCGTTGCCGGCGACCAGCAGCTGCATCAGGATGGAGACCAGCTCGCCTTCGCTCAGGAGTTCTCCGTCGACGTCCAGGTTGGCCAGGTCGCTGAGCAGAGTCCCGGTAGGTTGTTCCCGGGTTTCACGGATCATCTTGGCGAAGAACTGCTGCATCTCGATGACCACCTTGGCGACATCCAGCATTTGCTCTTCGCTGAGGTTCGGGCTGGCCTGGTGCAGCAATGCGTCTGACCAGCGCTTGAAGTCTGGCCCCAGTTCCGGCGGGATGCCCAGCTGTTCGGCGATCATGCGCACCGGCAGCGGAATGGAGAACGTCTGAGCGAAATCGAACGGGCCGTTCGGGAATTTCTCGATCAGCTCGTTGGTCACCGACAGGATGGTGCCTTCGGCGGAGCGAATCCGCAGTGCATTGAAGGCCTTGTCCACGAGCGAGCGATAGCGGGTGTGGGATGGCGGATCATTGGTTACCAGGGTATCGACATGGAGGAAGCCTTCCTTGCGATACAGCTCACCCACCTTCTGGCTGGCCGTTTGCGAGCGGGAGCCGAGTTGTCCGGTGTTGTTGGCGAAGGTGTGAGGATCATCGGCAATCGCTTTGATGTCGTCGTAGCGTGTGACGACGTAGAAGCCGGTGACCGGATCGATGTAGATATCCTTTTCTTCCCGAATCGCGTCATAGGCAGAAAACGGGCAGGCCATGACTTTGGGGTCGGTCATGGTGATCGGGCAGCCGGTATTGTTCTTATCCATTTTGCTCCTCACTTTTAATTGTTGGCTTGCAGGGCGAGTACGGGCTTGCGCGCTCAGGAATTACTACCGGCCCAGGAGTCGTTGGGTCTGCTCCGCAAAGCCGGGGTCGGTCAAGAATCCGATCTGGTAGTCCAGTGCAGTGGCGAGGTGCTCATTGGGCTCGGTCAATCTCGCCAGGTGGGTCAGGGCCTTCAGTGGCTTCCGCTGGAAGGAGGCATACTTGGCTGCCATTTCCAGTGCCGATTCGCGGGCATTGGCACAGGAAATCGCCAATCCCCAAGCTTCGGCGGTGGAGCCATCCACCTTGTCGGCCTGAAGCAGACGCCACAGTGCCTGTTGGCCGCCCCGGCGAACGACGTAATGGGCGCCGCCGGTCGCTGGAATCAGGCCGGCCTTGATCCAGCCCTGGGCTATCCAGCCCTGGTTGCCGATGAAGGTCGCGCTACCGGCAAGGGCCAGGTCACAGCCAAAGCCCACGGCCGCGCCATCGACAGCTGCGATAACGGGAACCGGGCATTCGCGAATGGCACGGAAGACACCCTGGAACTCGCCATAAATGGCGGTCTTAACCGCGTCAGCGCCCTGTTCGGCGAGGCGCACGATCTCGGGGAGATTGCCGCCGGCACAGAACGCCTTGCCGTTCGCCGACAGCACGACGGCCGCCACGCTTTCGTCGGCATTGGCAGCTTCGAGCGCCAGGCGCAGCTCGCGGCCTTCGGCTGGGCCCAGGGCGTTGCGGATCTCGGGCCAATCGAGGGTTATCTCGACCACGTCGCCATGACGTTGGGTTTGAACCGGCATGTGTACTCCTCAGGAAATGGAAAAGCCGCCGTCGACGGTGAGCGTCTGGCCGGTGATGTAGGCGCCTGCCGCGCTGACCAGCATCAGGATCGGTCCTGCCACTTCGTTGGCATGGGCAGCGCGTCCAAGCAGAATGCGACCAGGCGTCAGCAATGGGCCCGACGGTGGCGTATGGCTGGCTGCCTTGGGCTTGGGGTCCAGTGGCGCCACCGCCCCCGGCAGTACCGAGTTGACCAGGATGTTGTCGGAAGCGAATTCGAGTGCTGCGGATTGGGTAATCGAATCCAGTGCGGCCTTCGACGCGTTGTAAGTCACCTGGTCATGGACGGCGGTTCGAATCCCGCCAATGGAGGAAATGTTCACGATTCGTCCTCCATTGCCGACTTTACGCATCAGCAGCGCGGCTTCTCGAAGCACCACGAAGCAGCCCCAGACATTGACCTTCTGCATGGCTTCCCATTGCTCTTCGGTCACGCTTTGCAGCGAGTAGCGGGGATAGATGCCTGCGTTGTTGATGAGGATGTCCAGGCGACCGCAGGCTTCGTTCACGCTGTGAAACAGCGAGCGGATCGACTCCTCTTCGGCAAGATCGAATTCCAGTGCGAAGGCGCTTTCCCCCAGTTCCTGCGCGACAGCTTCGGCTCCGGGCAAGTCCTTGTCGGCGACCACTACTCTCGCTCCCGCCGCAGCCAGGACGCGTGCTGTTGCTTTGCCGATGCCCGAAGCTGCTCCGGTGACGACAGCTACCTTACCGGTCAGCTCGAAGAGCTCTGGAAATGCGTTGGCCTGGCTCATGACAGCAGCAGCCCGCCACCTTCCACCACGATCATCTGGCCTGTGACCCGGCGAGCTGCCGGCGAGGCGAAGTACGCTACCGCCGTGGCGATGTCGACGGGATCGTTTTTGCCCAGCGGGATGAGTGCCTCGCGACGGCGCTTATCTTCGCCGATCTTCGGGTCGATGGCGCCCGAGCTGTGGGCCAGGTTGGTTTCGGTGGTTGTGGGGCCGGGCGCTACGCAATTGACGGTGATGCCGAATTCACCGAGCTCCAGGGCGGCGGCTTTGGCCAACATCGGAATGGCCGACTTGCTGGTGCAGTACGCCGCCGCACGCTTGTAGGGCTTACAGGCTGCAGTAGAGGCGATGGCGATGATTCGACCACCATGGCCTTGGGCGATCATGGCTTCGGCCGCGGACTGGATGCAGAACAGGTTACCGCGGATGTTGATGTCCATGTAGGCGTCCCAGTCCTCGGCAGTGAGCTCCAGGATGGGTTTCATCACCTTCGACCAGCCCGCGTTGTTGACGAAGATGTCGAGCTTGCCGAATCGGGACACAGTTTCCCGGATTGCGGCATCCACCGATGCGCGATCGGTGACGTCGAGCCGCACGTGGGCTACCGGATGCCCCGCGGCGGCAAGCTCCGCAGTGGTGGTCTCCACCCGGTCGCTGATGTCAGTAAGCATCACTTTGGCGCCGCGTTTCAGCAGCTCTTCGGTTATCGCACGTCCCAGGCCATAGCTTGCGCCAGTTACCAGAGCTACCTGGCCTGCCAGTTCAGGTTCAGTCACGCTGCATCCTCGCTTATTTGGCTAACCTCGTTAGCTATGTTTGCAATGTAGTGCTAAACAAGGTGGGATGCAAGAGAGGCTGGCGTGCGATCTATTCGGGCTTTTGCGACGTTTCTGACCCGCCGGCGGGTGCAGAAGGCAGACAATTCAGGGGCTTGGCTTGGTAAAGTTAGATAAACAACTGGCTAAGTTATCTACTACATGACATATTCTTTGTAATGTGTTTCAGGAGATGAAAATGGCAAGAAAAGCCAGCGACATTGGCGGCGACAGCGCGCTGATGTCCTCAATCGGGGATGACCTGCGTCTTCCCAAGCTCTCGCATATGGTGGCGGGGCGGCTGCGCGATCAGATCGCTTCCGGCAATCTCAAGGCTGGCTCGATGCTGCAGCCGGAAAGTAAGTTGCTGGAACTGTTCAACGTCTCGCGGCCCACTTTGCGCGAAGCATTGCGGATCCTGGAGGCCGAAGGGCTGATCAGCATCGGGCGCGGCATGCGTTCGGGGGCCACGATCCTCGGGCCCAGCATCCAGAAGGTCGCGCAGTACGCGAACTTCATGCTTGCTGCCGACGGCGTGACGCTGCGTGACTTGCACCAGGCGCGGATGTACTTCGAGCCGGGTATCATCCGCTCGTTGAAAAGCCATAGTTCTGAGCTGGAGGCGACCTGCGAGGAGCTCCGGGCGTGTGTCGACTACCTCGAGGCGGCTCTGCAAGAGAAGCGCTATGTCGAGATCATCACCGGCAGCAACCGTTTCCACGATCTGCTGGCACGGGCGTCCGGCAACAAGACCATCGTGATGCTGCTGAATGTGCTGCAGACCATTACCCATGGCATGTATTCGATCAATCTCCACGAACAAGGGGAGATGGCCGAGGCGCTGCACAAGAACATGACCAAGACGGTCTCGGGCTATAACGCGGTGTGCAACCTGCTCGAGAAGGGCAAGGTGGATGAGGCGGCTGCCTTCTGGCAACGCTACATGGAGCGTGCGCTCGAGTTCCTCGATCGAACCAAGATGGGTGAGCGCAAGCTCATTTCCAGCTCCGTGTCCGCTGGTCCCGCCTGATTGCTCGTGTGTGGGGTGGGCTTTGCCGCCCACCCGGCGTCTCTTCGGGTGCTGCGACTTGCGCTGTAAGCCTAGCCTGAACATCCTGCCTCAATCCTGATCCGACCCGGGCCGCTCGACAGATTGTCGACTGGGGCCTGCGAGGTTGCGAATCCCCTTGCCCGCCTTCCTGCAAAGCGGTCTGAAATTATGCAGATCGTCTGCAATGCTCGCGCATTCATCCATATCGTCTTGCCGCCAAAGCATCTGTTTTCCGCCCTGAAATAAGCTTCCTGACAAGCGTCGTTGGCTATCCCTGTTCCTATGCCAAGGAGCCGGGTGCGTTCGACTTTCCGCATTCGCAGACCAGGAAAAAAAAAGATGAATGGTATTGAGGCGTTGATTCGTACATTGGTGGCGGGAGGGGTGGACACCTGTTTTGCCAATCCCGGTACCTCCGAGATGCTGTTCGTGGCGGCCGCCGACGCTGTTCCCGAACTGCGCTGCGTCCTCTGTCTGCATGAGGGCGTCGTCACTGGTGCTGCAGACGGATATGGGCGGATGGCAGGCAAGCCGGCATCCACGCTTCTGCACTTGGGGGTTGGGGCCGCCAACGGGTTGGCGAATCTGCACAATGCCCACAAGGCGCGCACGCCGATGGTCAATCTCATCGGGCAGAACGGTGTTCGCCACCTTCGGCACGATTTTCCATTGGACGCTGAGATCGAGGGCATTGTGTCCCCGTTCTCCGATTGGATGCGGCAAGCCTATCACTCTCGCGATCTGGCACGCGATGCAGCAGAGGCGATAGGTGCAGCTCGGAAGGCGCCAGGACGCATCGCCTCTCTGGTTATTGCGGCTGATGCCAGTTGGGGGGAAAGCGAAGGAGTGGCGCAGCTTGCGCCTGAGCGTCATGCGCCAGTGCCGGCACCAGCGACTGTGGAACAAACCGCGCGGCTGATTCGTAGCGCGCGGCGGCCTGTCATCCTGATCGATGGTGCCGCTTTGCGTGCTCCCGGGCTGATCGCTGCAGCGCGGATCGCCGCAGCGACAGGGGCGGTCGTCTGCACGCCTTGGGTAGTGGGGCGGATCGAACGGGGCAGGGGGCTGCCCGAGTTTCCTCGCCTGCCCCTGGAGGTGCGTCAGGCACAAGCATTCCTCGAAGGCGTCGACCTGATCGTACTGGTAGGCGCGCGGCCGCCGGTCGCCTCCTTCTCGTATCCTGACCGCCCATGTTCGCCGGTGACGGACGAAATGGTGGTGCACACCTTTGCGCAGCCTCAGGAGAATCTTGTCGCCGCCCTGGATTCTCTCGTCGAGGCGCTGGATGCGGCTCCCTTCGTTGCACAAGCGCCTCAGGCGCTTCCAGACCTCGCGCCTGACGATGCGCCGCTGACGGCCGCTGCCATTTCATTGGCCGTGGCTCATCTGATGCCGGATCGAACCATAGTTGCCGAAGAGGCCAACACCTCGGGCGACAGGCTCCGTGAGTTCACCGCATCTGCTCCACCGCACGACCTTCTGCAGATCACGGGTGGTGCCATCGGAATTGCGTTGCCGCTGGCGGTAGGGGCGGCGATCGCCTGCCCGGGCCGGCCCGTGCTCTGTCTGGAGAGCGATGGCAGCGGCCTCTACAACCTCCAGGCGTTATGGACGATGGCCAGGCAGAAATTGAACGTGGTGATCGTGATCTACGCCAATCGCAAGTACAAAGTCCTGCAGGCCGAACTGGCGCGGATGGGTGTTACCGCTCTCGGAACCAACGCTAGCGAAATGCTCGATATCGATCGTCCGACCATCGATTGGACGGCATTGGCCGCGGGGTTCGGTGTGCCTGCCACACGCGTGGAAACCCAGAAAACCTTTGGCGAGGCGCTGCGAAGCGCTTTTGCAGGTCAGGGCCCGATGCTGATCGAGGCGGTTATTTGAAGGTCGCCATCATCGGTCCGCTGCGTAGGCTGAATGGCACTCTTGGAAAAATGTGCAGAACGTCTGCAATGGGCGCGCAATCATCCATATCTGCTGGCGGCCAGGTCATTGATTTCGTGCCTTGAAATAAGCTGAAGCTCCCTCGGCAACCACTGTTCGGCCGGTGTTGCCGTAGGGGCCGGGCGTGAACCCAATAGACGCCCGGACCAGCCATTCAAGAGCCATGACGACCTTCCAAGGCGATGGCTCTCAATGAGGAGATACAGGCATGGCAGAAGCCACGAGCAAAGACCTACATGCCGAGAGTGGCGCGACCGCGCAAGCCACCCGGGCGATCCGTGTTTATGAAGAAGGCGAACAGAAGACGCTGTATTTCTCCCTCTCTCCCGAGGCTGAGGTGGCGGTCCTGGCCCGCATGCTTTGTCGGGAGGGTTACAACGATCACAACTGGGGGCATATCAGCTACCTGCAGCCGGATGGAACGATCCTACTCAACCCTTGGGAGGTGCCTTGGGACGAAATTCGCGCCTCCGATGTGCTGCGCATCGATGCAACCGGGAAGTTGCTCTCTGGTCGGTGGACCGTAACGCCGGCGATTGCCCTTCACCTGGCGGCGCACCGGTTGCGGCCCGACGTAAAGGTGGCAGTGCATCACCACAGCGAGTGGGGGACTGTTTGGGCGGCACTGGGCGAGATCCCCGGTATCTACAACCAGAGCTCTGCGCAGGTGGGTGACCTCGGTCTCTACAACGAGTACGAGGCGGATGTCACCTTTAACGAGATCGCGGAACAGAATGTCCGTGCCATGGGCGACAGCAATGCGGCGATCCTCGCAAACCATGGCGTGTTCGTGCTTGCGGACAGTATTGCCCGCGCTCACCAGCGCTGCGTGGCGCTCGAGATGCGTAGTCGCATGGCCTGGCGAGTCAAGGCGCTGGGCGCCGAGCGGGGAATGGACATGAAACAGCCCGCCGTGGACGGATTGCTGGCTTCGGCTCTTGCCGGCAAGTCCGGCAATCGCATGTACCACGCAATGATTCGGCGCGAAGTGTTGGCAGATGCCAGCGTGTTGACCTGACGCGCGTTGCGCTCACTCCAATCGGAATCTTCTCGGAGCACAAAGCATGTTGAGCAAAGTGAATATTGACGCCCTGGTGGAACGCGATCGGGTCCATGGCGATGTTTATCGCGACCCGGAGGTCTTCGAGCGTGAACTCGAAATTCTGTTTTCACGGAACTGGGTCTTCATCGGTCATGATGGGGAGATCCCTGAGAACGGGGACTACCGTCAACGACAAATCGGCCGCCAGCCCGTCATTTTCCTGAGGGATGACAAGGGTGTGGTTCGCGTGCTGATGAATCGCTGTACGCACCGCGCAAACGCTGTCTGTCATCTTGAGCGAGGCAACACCAAGGCGTTCACCTGCCCGTACCACGGCTGGCGGTTCAAGACTGACGGCGAACTAGCTGTCGTGCCTTATCCGGATCGCTACGACGAGTGCTTCGACAAGAGCGCGCTTGGCCTTCGGCAGGCGGCCAGGGTCGAGTCCCATCGCGGCTTTGTGTTCGCGTCCCTGAGTGCCGACGTCGAGCCTCTGCGTGATTACCTCGGCCCGCTCGTTCTCGCTGAACTCGATGACATCGCTGATCTCTCGCCCGAGGGCGAGCTTGTGACCAATGCAGGCGTTCACAAGATTCGCTTCGCGGCGAACTGGAAGCTCATGATCGAGAACGCCATCGATGGTTATCACGCGGTTCCGGTGCATCGCAGCTACTTCGAGAACGTGCAGGCGCGTACCGGGAAGAATCCTGGCTTGCTGACCACCAGCTCCTCGCCGGCGCGCATTCGCCATCTGGGCAACGGCCATTGCTCCTGGGATTCTCGCGCCATCATTGCCGGCGGCACGCGCAGCTTTCCGGCCAACCAACCCGGGCAGGAGGCAACTAAGGCCTACTACGACGCACTGGTGGAGCGTCATGGCCAGGAGCGGGCAGATTACTTGCTCTCCAAGAGTGGCAGCCACCTCTACATCTTCCCGAACTTTGGCTATGTGGGCGCACATTTCCGTTTGTTCCAGCCCATGTCGCCGACGGAGACGCGGGTCCATCTCTTCCCCATCCTGCTCAAAGGGGTGCCGCAGGAAATCAACACACGCCGCCTGCGTACTCATGAGGCGTTCTATGGCCCCGCCGGTGGTGGCCAATCCGACGACATAGAGATCTTCGAGCGCAATCAGATCGGTCTCTCCGCCGAGGTGGATCCTTGGTCGTTGATGTCCCGTGGCATTCATCTCGAGACGACGCATGAGGACGGCTCCGTATCGGGGCAGGTGACGGACGAGCTGTCCAATCGCGCGTTCTTCGCTAGGTGGCAGGAGCTGATGAGCAAAGGAGAAGAGGCGTGAGCACCCTGAAGGAGAAGGTGGAGAATTTCCTCTACGAAGAGGCTGATATCGCTGATCGCCATGCCTATGAGGAATGGCTGGCGTTGTGGGCGCAAGACGCTTGCTACTGGCTGCCTTGCAATGATGACGACTCCGATCCTGAAACCCACGTCGCCCTGATCTATGAGGCGTACCCGGCACTCGAGGACCGGGTGCGACGACTGATGACCGGCTATGCCCATACCCAGTCGCCGCAATCGCGTACGGTGCGGGTGGTTTCCAATATCAGGGTGTCGATGGTCAAAGATGGCCTCGTCGAGGCAAGGTCGGTGTTCAACATCACGTCATTTCGCAGGGATGTCATGCAAACCCTGGCGGCGCGTGTGATCCATCACCTTCGTCCGGAAGGAGAGAGCTTCAAGATCGTGCGCAAGACGGTGTATCTGGTGAACAATGATGGTTACATGAGCAACATGACCTTTCTGATCTGACCGCACTGGCGTCGGACCTGGCGATCCCCCGACGATCCAAGCCTTTGGCTCGTTGGGGGCGGCGTGAAAGCGAAGCTTCCATCATCCCCCTCGTGGTCCCGGCATGAGTACGCACAAGACGACCGCTTCAGAAATCTTGCAACACGTCCGCATTACCGAACTGGAGTGTTCGCTCATCGAGGTGGCCTCCGGATGTGGCGCCATGTTCGTCGCCATGCAGCCGACTTTTCATTTCGTCCTGGAGGGTCACTGCCACCTGAGCGCCGAAGATGGCAGCTTCGATGCGGCGCTCAGCGCAGGCGACTTTGTCGTCGTGCCGCACGGGCGACGTCATAGCCTGAGCGCCAGCCCGATGGTGGCAGCGGTGCCGGCGCGAGACGCCGAGCGGATACCGCTTGCACTGGCGCGCGATGTGCCGGTGCTGCTGCGCTTCGGCAATTCGGATTCCCCCGCATTTCGCATACTGTCCGGCGTGTTTCGATTTCCGGCGCTCACCGCCAATCCCATCGTTTCCGCCTTGCCTTTGCTGCTTCGCACCTCGCACGGGGAAGGGCAGTCGGTGACCTTCAGCAGGGCGTTGGCAACGTCGGTGATGGAGCCGGGCGGACGGGCTCTGGTGCTGCGCCTGGCTGAGCTGATGCTGTTGGACACGGTGCGGAATGATCCGGACGTCATGGCGCGAATTGCCGAACTTGGCCCGGTCTGGTTGCGCACGTTCAGGATAGAGCGAGCGGTGGCAGCGGTAACGGCAAATCCTGCCCATCCCTGGACCTTGGTGTCGCTCGCCAAACACGTGGGCATGTCCCGGGCCAGCTTCGCTGAAAAGTACCTCGCACGAATCGGTCAACCGCCCATGCAGCACCTAGCGTCGATTCGGCTCGATCATGCCGCGGCGCTACTGAGGTCAACCGCATTGCCCATCGGCGAGATTGCTCACCAGAGCGGGTACGTATCGGAGTCCTCCTTCGCCCGGGTCTTCCGCCAGCGACACGGCATTACCCCCAAGGACTTTCGCAAGGCAGCCTGGATTCAGCTACTGAGCTGAGTCCAGGCCCGGGTTACGCGCTCGCGGCCCGTCCTCCCTATTTCCTATAGCTGATCGATTCCGGCGCCTGTCGTCGGAAGATCGCGTGCACCCGAGCTCAGCCCGTACGCTTGATTTACGAGGTTGATAAGTCTATAACTTAGCTAGCTAAGTAATCTAATAAGAAGGTGTATCGCTAATGGAACTGGAGAAGTTGTTTCGACCGCGCTCAGTCGCGATCATCGGCGCGTCCGACAAGAACCCCTGGTCTGCCCTTGTCGCCAAGAGCCTCAAGGCGCTGGACTTCAAAGGCCCGGTGCATCTGGTCAATCGTCGCGGTACTGACGCCCTGGGTCAGAAAACAGTGCAGTCCTGTTCTGAACTCGGAGAGGTGGATGCAGCCTTCATCGCAGTGCCAGCGGTTGCGCTGCTCGATGCCGTCGAAGACATGGCGGCGGGTGGTATTCGATACGGCGCGGTGGTCACTTCGGGCTTTGCCGAGATCGGAGAGGAAGGTGCCGCCGAGCAGGCCCGCATCTTCGCCAGGGCCAGCGAGCTCGGCATTACCTTGCTGGGGCCTAACAGCCTTGGCTTCTCGAACTTCACCGACAGCGTCTCGCTCTCCGCGATTCCCATCAAACTGCCTGCTCTGGAGAACCCGCGTGTCGGGCTGGTCAGCCAAAGCGGTGCGACGGCGGCCATGATCAGCGCGTTCGCCCATCAGCAGGGCGTCAGCCTCACCTACTCGGTGGCCATGGGCAACGAGGCCATGGTGGATATGGCCGACGTCATGCAGTTCCTGGTGGATGATGAGGCGACGCGAGCCATCGCTGTGTTCGCCGAGTCGATCCGTGATCCGCTGCGTTTCGAGTCGGCGGCACGTGCCGCGGCTCGCGCCGGCAAGCCCATCGTCATCCTGAAAATTGGTACCGGCGAGCTCACCGCTACCGTCGCCCAAGCGCATACCGGCGCTCTGGTAGGTGACGATCGCGTGTTCCAGGCAGTTTGCGATGCCTACAACATCGTCCGGGTATCCTCCCTCGAGGACCTGGTTGTTACTGCGGACCTGCTGGCCGCCACCGGCCCCATCGATGCGAGCAAGGGCTTCGCGTTGGTTTCCCCGTCCGGTGGAGCTTGCGAGATTTTCGCCGACCGTGGTGAGGAGGCAGGCATTTCGTTCCCGCAGTTCGCTCCGGCGACCCTGGAGGCGCTTTCCGGTCTGCTCCCGGATTTCGGGACCGCCCACAATCCCCTGGACGTCACAGGTGCCGTAATGCGCAATCCGGAAATCTACTCCGGTGCCATCAAGGCCCTCAGCCAGGATCCCGCGATCGGGTTCATCGGTGTGGTCGCCGAGATTCCTTCTTCTCCCGAAACCGCGTCACCCATGTCGGCGGGCTATATGCGGGAGGTGTCCCTGGGCTTCCGTACCTCCGGGGCGCGTGGTTGCCTCATTCAGCAAGTGCTCAAGCCGGTTACCGCGTACGGTCTCGATGTCCTCAAGTCCAACGACCTGCCGGCGCTGACCGGTGGCATAGATCACGCAGTGCGTGCCATCGGCCACCTCTATCAGTGGTCGCGCAAGCAAGGCCACGAGCTGCCTGCCGAACGGCCCCGTGCCGTGGAAAGTTCGGTCAAGCCGGCGACCGAGCGCGACACCCTGGCATTTCTTGATTCGGTCGGCGTACCGGTCATTCCGCAGCAGATCGTCAGCAGCCGTGCCGAAGCCGAGGAAGTTGCACGGAAGCTCGAGGGGCCGATGGTCCTCAAGATTCTTTCCCCGGATATCCAGCACAAGACTGAGGTCGGTGGAGTCCTTCTCAACCTGGAAGGTCCAGAAGCGGTAGGCCAGGGCTTCGATAGCATCCTCCGCAATGTTCAGGCGGCCAAGCCTGCTGCGCGCATCGAGGGCGTCATCGTCTCGCCCATGCGCAAAGGCGGCGTCGAACTGCTGGTGGGTGTGGCCCGTGATCCGGTTTGGGGCCTGGCGCTGGCGGTAGGGCTTGGCGGTGTGTGGGTCGAGTTGCTGGGGGACACCCAGTTGCGCTTGCTGCCGGTTTCCGAAGCAGAGGCCAAGGGCATGCTCGCCGGCTTGAAGGCCAATAAACTGCTCACCGGCTATCGAGGCTCCAAGCCTGCGGACCTGGATGAACTGTCTCGCGTGATCGCCAAGATCGGCGATGCCGCTCTGGCCCTGGGCGACGATCTGGATGCCATGGAAATCAACCCGCTGCGTGTCGATGGGGCCGCCGTCGAAGCGCTGGATGCGCTTGCCATCTGGCGCAGCGAACAAGAATAAGCGAGGTGTCCATGAACAACGAACTGTGCCGCATGACCGGCGCCGAATTCCCGCTTTTCGCTTTCAGCCACTGCCGCGATGTTGTCGCCGCGGTTAGCCGGGCGGGTGGCTTCGGTGTTCTCGGGGGAAGCAGCTTCACGCCTGAAACCCTGAAGATGGAGCTCGATTGGATCGACGCGCATGTCGACGGAAAGCCCTACGGAATCGACATTCTCATTCCTGAGCACCAGGCCGTTTCCTCGGATATCAGCTTCGAAGAATTGGTCGAGAAGATCCCCACCCGGCATCGCGATTTCGTGGTGGAGTTGCTGGCCAGGCATGACGTGAAGATTGCTCCGGAGAATGTCATCAATCGTCGTCGGCCGCCGACTTTGTCGGATGTGGGCGAGGCGCTGATGGACGTGGCTTTCCAGCATCCGATCAGGTTGATCGCGAACGCACTTGGCATCGCGCCGAAATCCATGATCGAGCGCGGCCGCCAGCACAATGTGCCGGTGGCGGCCCTGGTCGGCGCGAAGGAACACGCCATTCGCCAGGTCAACGCGGGCGTCGACATCATCGTGGCCCAAGGGGGCGAAGCAGGCGGCCATTGTGGCGAAGTCTCGACCCTGGTGCTGGTGCCCGAAGTCATTCGAGCGATCAAGCCCATTCGCGACGTCCCGGTGCTGGCCGCCGGCGGCATCATGACCGGCCAGCAGATGGCCGGCTGCATGGCCATGGGCGCCCAGGGCGCCTGGACCGGATCGATCTGGCTGGCGACTACAGAAGCGGAAACCAGCGAGACCTTCCGCGAGAAAATGGTCCAGGCGACCTCGCGGGATACCGTTCGCTCCAGCGCGCGAACTGGCAAACCCTGCCGACAGTTGCGTTCTGCCTGGCACGACGCCTGGGAAGGTCCCGATAGCCCGGGTGCACTGCCCATGCCGCTGATGCCCATGCTCAGCAATCAGCCGCTGGCAGCTGTCGATCGCGCGGCGGACGCAGGCAACCCCTTGGCGCGTGAGCTGGTGACTTACTTCGTGGGGCAGGGTGTCGGCCTGGTCGATAGCATCCGCTCGTCGCGCGAGGTAGTAGAGACCTTCAAGCTTGAGTTCGCCGATGCATTCGGTGAACTGTGCGCGGCATTGGAAGAGTAGGGGGAGTGGGCATGAGCGCTTTGAATCTTGCCGCCCTGGAAAGCTTCTATGTGGGTGGCTCGCCGCGTCAGGTACAGCATCGAATTTTCGGTGCGGAAACCCAGGTTACCGGTGCCATGTATGTGCAGCGCCTGGTGCCCCAGGAACGGCGCTTCCCATTCCCCGTCGTATTCGTGCACGGTGGCATGCACTCCGGGGTTACCTGGGAGACCACGCCTGACGGCCGGGAAGGATGGCAAACGCTCTTCGTTCGTGCAGGCTTCGAGACCTTGGTGATCGACCAGGCCTGGCGAGGTCGCTCCGCACCGGATCTGACCGGGCTGAACCCCTTCGTGGGCGACGCGGAACCTGTTGGGCCGGCGTTCACCTGCGGCCTGGAGATGGGCGAACGTTTCGCTCGTGGTGGTGGACGCTTTCCGCTGGCCCAATCCCAGTGCTACGGCGCACAGCTCTGGCCGGACTTCGGTGTTCCTGGTGCCATCGCTGCGGGGACGCCAGGGCGCAGTGACCCCAGGGCACTCGCGCCCTTGCTCGACCTCATCGACATGCTTGGCAAGGTTGTGTTGATCACCCATTCGCAAGGTGGCCACCTGGGGTGGACGGCGGCGCTCAACAGACCCTGCCAGGTCGCGGCGATCGCCTCGATCGAGCCAGCCCAGACCTGTCCCGGACTGGACGATCCCACATTCCCCGAGATTCCGGTGCGCTTGATCTGGGGTGACAACCTGCCGCCCGAAGGTGGCACCTTAACGTTGCGCGATGTCGAGTTGGCGAGGGCGTTGTCGCGGGAAATGCCGAACATCGTCCTGGACTACCTGCCTGAGCAGGGTATCCATGGCAATGGACACATGCTGATGATGGAAGACAACAACGACGTCATTGCGGCTCGCGTAATCGATTGGTTGCTGAGTACTCGATTCGAATGAGCTAGCGCCGACGGGCCGCGAGAGATCGCGGCCCGTTTGTTTTGGAACTCTGGAGGCTGGTACATGCATAACGATTCATTAACCTCTTACGCTGCACAAGATGAGTTCTCGACACTGGACGCCATCGCCCAGGCTGAACTGGTCAGGCGCGGGGATGTGACACCTCGCGAGCTGGTGGAGGCCGCGATCCGTCGCATCGAACGTGTGAATCCCGAACTCAACGCCGTCATCGAATGCCAGTTCGACAAGGCGTTGCGGAGGGCTGATAGCACAAACCTGGACGGTCCTCTCAGGGGCGTTCCCGTGCTGGTCAAGGATGTAGCAGTCGCTGGGGAGGCGAACTACCTGGGCAGCCAACTGCTGGCCAGTCTCGACCTTCGCCCGGGCGCCACCGATGAGTTCGTCCGGCGTACGGAAAATGCCGGCATGATCATCGTCGGGCGCACCAATGTGCCTGAATTGCTCAGTGCGCCCACCACCGAGTCCAGGCTACATGGACCTGCACGCAACCCCTGGGACCTTTCCCGTTCCACCGGTGGCTCCAGTGGCGGCTCGGCGGCGGCGGTCGCGGCGCTGCTGACCGCTGCAGCGCAAGCCAGCGACGGGGGCGGATCAACCCGAATTCCTGCTGCGGCCAATGGTGTGGTCGGGCTCAAGCCGAGCCGCGGTCGAATCAGCCAGTCTCCAAGCAGCACCGATTGGGTCGATATCACCTCGACAAAGGGCTGGCATACGCGGAGCGTGCGTGACACGGCTCTGCTGCTCGATGTCGTGGCGGGGCGGGGCTTCGCAGACGCCACCAGCGCGCCGGCGCCTGCGCGCCCTTACCTGTACGAAGTCGGCGCCAATCCGGGGCGACTCAGAATCGGCTTTATGCGCAAGCTTCCGGGTGACAGCACCCTGCTGGACCCCGAGGCGATCCTTGCGGTGGAGCGGGCGGCGGAGGTGCTTGTCGACCTCGGCCATGAGGTCGAGGAGGCGAGTCCTGCTCCACTGGTAAGTACCGAGCATTTTGAACTGATCATGAATTACTGGCCGCTGAAGGTCGTTCAGCGATTGAGTGAGGCGGAGCGGCAACTGGGTCGCGAGATCCGTGAAGACGAGCTCGAACCGGCGACCTGGCGAATGCTCAAGTCGGCGCGTGAGCGAAACCTGGTCAGTTTTGGTGTCACGCTCGGGAAGATTCATGACTACACGCGCCGCACACTGGAGTGGTACCAGAGCGGATTCGATTTGCTGCTTACACCCATGCTGGGATGCGCCGCTCCCAAACTGGGTGAGCTGGGCCAGCCGGGTACGAAACAGGGTTTGCTCTGGGGCGGCTTCGCTCCCATGGTCAACCTGACCGGCCAGCCGGCCATCACGCTGCCGCTGCACTGGACCGCTTCTGGGATGCCGCTTGGTGTTCAGTTGGTGGCAGACCTCGGACGGGAGGACTTGCTGATACGGATTGCCGCGCAGCTGGAAGTCGCCTGCCCTTGGCAGCAGTGTCTGCCCCCAGTTCACGCCTGACTTCGCATCCCGTCCCGGTCACGGGGCGGGACGATGTTGCGTGGGACTCGACATGCAGTAAAAAAAGCGGCTGGATTCTGAACTCGCAGCCGCTTAGGGAAATAAAAAGACCCTGCATCGACGAGCGATGCAGGGTTTCCTGCGGGTTACGCAGCGCTCAAAGCTTCGGGTTGTTCGATCAGGCGCTTGAAGGCCGCGAAGACCTGGGCCGCCACGGCACCGTCGACAGCGCGATGGTCGACCGAGACGGTGACGTTCATCAGGGTGCCGACTTCGACTTGGCCGGCATTCGCGATGACCTGCTCCTTGCCCGCCCCGATGGCGAAGATCATCGATTGCGGCGGATTGATGATGGCGCTGAACTCCTCGACGCCGAACATCCCTAGGTTTGACACGGTGACAGTGCCGCCTTGGTATTCATGCGGCTTCAGTCTGCCGGCTCGCGCCCGGGAAGCCAGCTCCTGAATCTCGCCGGCAATTTCCTGCGGCTGCTTCTGCTCGACATTGCGGACGATGGGCGTGACCAGGCCACGCGGCGTGGCGACGGCAACGGCAACGTCCACCTGCTGGTGCTTGAGCATGGCTTTCTCGCCCCAGGACACGTTGGCCTCCGGGACTTCGCGCAGGGCGAGTGCAACAGCACGAACGATGAGATCGTTAACGGAGGTCTTGGTCTCGGCCCCTTCGTTGATCCGCTTGCGCAGGGAGAGCAGGGCGTCGATCCGGCAGGCGCCCTTCACATAAAAGTGCGGGACCTGCTGCTTCGATTCAGTGAGCCGACGAGCAATGGTCATGCGCGTCATGCTATGGGGCACGCTGTTCGGCACGGCAGCCGCTGTCGGCTCGCCGCTGACCGGAGACTCGACTTCTTTGCTCATTGTTGCAGGTCCTCAATGCTGTCACAGTTTGGTTGAACTTATATAACTATTATATCTACGTTTCAAGGGCCCTGATGTACGTTGGTCCAGTCAGAAGATCTTGCTTGACATAGGTATCTAGGTTACCTACGTTTGGCTTGACTCAAGTGGGAGCTGCTCCCTTGAGGCGATATCTGCAAGGCGCATATCCGGCGCCTCGGAACAACAAGAAATTCAGCCTGGAGCTCGCTCATGCCCCGGTTCGATCACATGCCTCACACGGTGGAGTGTCCGCTGAAACGCTGGAGTCGGCCGTGGTTGTCGAAAGTCATCCAGCAGGGCGTTCAGATCTTCCTCGCCACCATGGCGCACACGGCGCAGCGGTAACCGCTTGGACCGGGGCGTCGATGCATGACAGGGGGAGAGGGGATGAACTACGTCAGGTTGGGTAGCTCCGGCTTGAAGGTCTCGCGGTTGTGTCTTGGCTGCATGGGCTTCGGCAAAGGCCGCATGCACAGCGCCTGGTCTTTGGACGAGGTAGAGAGCTGGCCCTTCTTCGTGCGGGCAGTGGAGCGCGGGATCAACTTCTTCGACACGGCCGACGTGTATGGCGAGGGCGCCAGCGAGGCATTGCTCGGCAAGTTTGTCCGCCAACTCGGCTGCCGCGATCAGGTGGTGATCGCCACCAAGTTCTCCAGTCCGATGGGGACGGGGGCCAATGATCGAGGTGCTTCGCGCAAGCGGATCATGTCGGCCGTCGATAACAGCCTCCGGCGTCTAGGGGTGGACTACATCGATCTTTACCAGCTGCATCGCTGGGACTACGAAACGCCATTCGAAGAGACCGCAGAAGCCCTGAACGACCTGGTGAGAATGGGTAAGGTCCTGCATATCGGCGCGTCGTCCATGCACACCTGGCAGTTCGCCAAGGCTCTCGCCATCCAGGAGCGTAACGGCTGGGCAAAATTCATCTCCATGCAGCCGCAGTACAACCTGGTCTATCGCGAAGAAGAGCGTGAAATGCTGCCGTTCTGTCGAGACCAGGGCATCGGCGTCATTCCCTGGTCGCCTCTGGCCCGGGGTTTTCTAGCTGGTAACCGGAACAGCGCGGGCGGCGAGACGGCTCGAGGCCGGAACGATGCTTACGCGCGAACCCTGTACTTCCGGGAGAACGACTTCGTGATCCAGCAGCGACTGGTCGCGGTCGCCGCAGCGGTCGGCGTCACCCCGATGCGACTAGCCCTGGCCTGGGTGGCCAGTCGGCCGGGAATCACGGCACCGATCGTCGGAGCGACGCGCCTTGAGCACCTGGACGAGGCCCTGTCAGCGCTGGATCTGGATCTACACAGCACGGTTATCGCGCAACTTGAAGCCCCCTATGAGACGCATCCTGTACTGGGGCATAGCTGAAGGAAACGTCATGAATAAGCGATCACCCAAGCCCCCCTATCGCGTCGTGCAGTGGGCCACCGGCCACCTGGGAAAAGAAGCCTTGCGGCAGATCATCGATCACCCTGACCTCGAGTTGGCAGGGGTCTTCGTGTACTCGGCAAGCAAGGCCGGCGAGGATGCAGGCGTTCTCTGCGATCGACCAATGACGGGCATCAAGGCGACCAATCGCATCGAGAACATCCTCGATCTCGATGCCGACTTCGTGTTGCACATGCCCATGCTGGAGCCCACGACGGACAGCTCGGACGAGGAAGTGCTCGCGCTCCTGGCCTCAGGCAAGAACGTCATTTCGGTGCGCGGCTATTACTGGCCCAGATGGCGCGGAGCAGAGTACGAGCAGCGGTTCGTCGATGCCTGTGCGGAGGGCGGCAGTACGCTGCACGGCAACGGCATCTGCCCCGGGTTCGTATTCGACCGGATCGGGCCGGCGGTCACCAGCTTCTGTACCCAGGTTGAGGCCGTGAATTTCGTCGAGTACTTCGACTTGCGCATGCGACCGGCCCACACCATCTACGACGTCATCGGGCTTGGTCATCTCCCAGGGACTATCACTCTGGACCACCAGACACCCCGCACGCTGACCACGCTCTACAGCGAGATGTACCACCTGATGGCCGCGCAATGGGACACGGAAGTCGAGTCCATCAGCCTCAGTCTCGACTGGATTCCGGCCGAGCGTGACATCCGCATCAATGCCGGACTGATTCCGGCGGGTACCTCCAAGGCCACAATCTGGACCTGGGATATCCAGATGGCCAACGGCTTGGCCGTCAGCCAGAAATCCCACTGGTACGTCGATGAGATCCCCGGATGGGATCGACGCAATGTCTGGATAGTCGACGTCGTCGGCCAGCCGCGATTCCGCGCGGAAATGCCGCTGGAGGCCGTGGGCGCCGACGCCCTGACCGAAAGCGGTTACGACCCCAATGGCAAGGCCATCGCAGCGTTGTGCATCAACGCCATTCCCGAGGTTGCCATGGCACCGCCCGGAATTCTCAAGCCCACTATCTTCGCGCCCTGGCGGGCACGCTTTCGCTGAGGTGCGGCATGGATGAACAGACCTTCGTCGCGAATCCGCGGCGCCCCAGTATTGTGCCCTGGAGAGTGGGGCTGCTGATGGATTGGGCGCACCAGACGCCGCCCATGCAGGATTACGCCGACGCCATCGAACTGGCGCTGGAACTGGCCTGGCAGGATGGCTTGATCGATCGTCGCGTGGAGCTGGTGACGCGTAAGGTCTACGGCGGTCCCAACGCCTCGGCACTGGATGTGCTGGAGACGTTCCGCGAACTGGCCTACGAGCAGCGCGTACATGCCATCATCGGCCCCTCGTTGCCAGATGACCTGATGGCCTGCCGCCGCGAGATGGATCGGGCGATGGTGCCGGTGCTGACTTTCGGCGGCACCCTCAATCTGTCCAGCCCTTACTTGTTCCAACTGCCCAATGGGACCTACGCCGACGAGATCAGGATGATCGTTCGCCACGCGGCTACCCAAGGGTACCAACGCATCGCACTGATTCGCGACTCCAGCATGATGGGGGATGAATACGCGGCGACCTTCAGCCAAGCCGTGCGTGAGAGCGGCCTGCAGATTGCCGGTACTTTCGCTGTCAGCCCAATGCCCAGCCAGGAATCGGTACTGGACGCCGTCGCTGCGGCCAAGCGTAGCGAAGCGGATGCCTTGCTGGTGATTTCAGTGGCCATGCATCGGCAGTTCGTCCAGGCCTTGGAAGCCATGGCCTGGAGCCCGGGCAAGCTTATGGTGTGCAACTTCGTGGCATCGATCCCCGGCTTCGACGGCCCCGAAGTGTTCGAAGGCTGGGTCGGTGTCGATCAATACGACGAAGCCAATCCGGTATTCCAGGCCCTGGTCGATTCGTTCGAGAAACGCTTCGGCCGACGCGTCGGGCATACCTACCAGGCTATCGGCTATGACATCGGGCGCACGCTGGCCAAGGCATTGTCGATGATGGCGCCTTCGACTCCCGAGGGATTGCGCGATGCCTTGGAGCGGGTGCGGATGTTGCCGGCGGCAGCAGGTGGCAAAGGTTCCGTTATCAGCTTGGCCAAGAACGTTCATCGTGGTTACCAGGGGAATTACCTGGTTTGCCGAACCGTTGCCAATGGCGTGAACCAGGCCCTTGGCGGCCTGCTCGACTATCTCGAGTGAGGGGTTGCACTTCCGCTCACCGCATCTGGATCAATCCCCCGGCCGGCTATCGGCCTACCCCACACAATCAACAAGAACAGGAGTGTACCCATGCCCACAAAGGTTAAAGCGGCCGTTGCCTTTGCTCCGAACGAACCCTTGCAGATTTGCGAAGTGACCCTTGCCGATCCAGGTCCTGGGGAGGTCATGGTCAGGTTGTTGGCTACGGGCCTGTGCCATTCGGATTTGAGCGCACTGGAAGGCAAGATTGCTCAGACATTCCCTGTCGTGCTCGGACATGAAGGTGTTGGTGATGTAGTTGCGGTGGGAGAGGGGGTGACACAGTTTGCGGTGGGGGATCGGGTCATGCCCTACCTGGTGCCTGACTGCGGTGAGTGTGCATTCTGCAAGTCCGGGCGTACCAATCTTTGCGTGCAGATGCTGGCACGCCGACAGTCCGCCAAGTCCCCCTTTTCGCTGGAAGGCAAGCCGGTGGGATCGTATTGCGGGCTGGGTACTTTCGCTGAGATGACGGTGGTGCCTGTCGACAGCCTGGTCAAGGTCAGCGTGGAGGCACGTGCCGATCATGCCTGCTGTATCGCTTGTGGCGTGACGACTGGTCTGGGCGCAGCGCTGATCACGGCCAAGGTAACGCCTGGCTCCACCGTTGCGGTTTTCGGTACCGGTGGCGTCGGTCTTAGCGTGATCCAGGGGGCAAAGATCGCCGGCGCCTCGCGGATCATCGCCATCGACACCAATTCAGCGAAGGCTGAAGTGGCGGCCAAGCTTGGCGCCACTGACTTCATCAATCCGAAGGAAGTTGAGAATGTCGTCGCGGAGATCCAGAAGATCACCGGCATGGGCGTGGACTTCGCGTTCGAATGCGTGGGGATCCCGGCATTGGCTCGGCAGTCACTGGAAAGCACCAATCCTGCCTGGGGACTTTCCGTTTGTGTCGGAGTGATTCCGGTAGGCCAGGAACTCAGCACCGCGCCCTTTAACCTGATGAGTGGCCGCAAGTGGACCGGCTCGCTGATGGGCGGCGCCAAGCGCCAGGATGTGGCCCGATTCGTCGACATGTACGTGGATGGCCAATACAACTTGGACGACCTGGTTTCCCATCATCTCGAGCTCGACGAGATCAACCACGGCTTCGACATGATGCGCAGCGGCGAGGCCGTGCGTTCGGTCGTTGTCTATTCGGCCGACTGACGCGTTCCGAGCGCCCGTCGCTGCTGGAAGTCCCGGCAGTGATGGGCCTGAGTCGCACTTGTGGCTGACACCCGGGAATCAGCGTGCAGCCCATCGGCACGGTGCGGAAGCAACTGGTCATCTGCATGCTTACATGGTTATACAAGTTGACGTAGTTTAAATTGTTGCGCTACCGTCAGCGGCTACTACAAGAAGAGGATGTACGGACATGAGCAACGCTCGCTTCACCTCCGACCAACTGCGTGAGCTGACCCGCTTCAAGGTGGAGGTCCATGACCCGCGCTATGTTGTAGAGCCCATCGTCACCGGTGGTGAGTTCCTGTATGACCCGCAAGTCTTCTGGGATTGGCGCGAAGACTGTGCTTGGGGCCAGCCCGACGGCTCCATTCTCATCTCGGAAATCGGTGGCCAGCCCCAGGCGGAAACCGACTGGTCGATGGGCCATGGTGGCCTCTACCGACTACATGCAGACAATCGCTGGGAAACGCTTATGGCCCCGGGCGTGGGGCGGCAGGCAGGCGTGTTCCGCCCGATCATTGCCCCTGCAGACTGGGGCGACTTTGGCAATCACATCTTCTTCTGCAGCCAGGTCGTGCCCCATCGCCGTGGCGCGGTAATGGACCACATGATCTATTCCCTGGCTCCGGGCGCGAGCATTCCCTATCCCTTCGCCATCGCGCCGCGCTCGGGCAAGGAGCAGATTTCGGGAGCGCTGCTGCCGGGTGTGTTCGGCCGCAAGGGCACGCCGGAAGAAGGGCTGCTGCTGATTTTCTCCATGCACAACAGCACCATCTACGCCGTGCGGCCGGACGGGTCGGTCAGTCCCTGGCTGGTGATGGATGGCGAGCAGGGCCCGGGCCCGGTCATGCCTTACCGCCTCTTCTACGCAGATCCGCAGGTGGTGGGCGAGGAAAACATGCTGGTGCTCGAGGGCAAATGGAGCACCAACTTCGGTGGCGAGCAGACCCACGAGTTCCGCACCGCCCACTACCGCATCGCTGATGGCACCATCCATCCGCAGCCGATCGAGGTGCTGCAAGGCGGCGCAACCCTGCGCGCGCCCAAGGGCTTCGGGCCGCTGGCGGGTGAGGCGTTCCGTCCCGAGTATGCGGGCTTCATGTCCTCCGTTCATTGGGCCGAAGGTGACTCCAGCGCGGCTCTGCCCTATACCACGTCCATCGTCCATCGAGATGCTGAAGGCAAGGAACACGTGTTCGCCTCCAACATCCAGGCGGGGCAGAACCTGATCGGTTTCGCCGGGGATCGGATGATCGTGACCAACATGGGCCACAGCTACTCCTCGGGCAACTTCAAGTATCCCGACGGTTCGGTGTTCGCCATTCGCTACGTTGGCTGACAGGCAGTACATGCCTTCTGGGCGGGCCCGGTGATCTCTCCTGGCCTCCCCCATTCCGCCTGACCCCGGCAAGGAGTTCGCCATGCAGGAAACGAAAGAATCGATGGAGTTGGGCGGCAAGGTCGCCCTGATCACCGGTGGTGCGCGGGGTATCGGGGCCGCGATTGCCGCGCTGTTCGAGGCGCGAGGCGCGAAAGTCGTGGTGGCGGACATCTCCGTCAGCGAAGAGCGCCTTGAGAGGGGCCGCCTACTGCTGCCCCTGGATGTGAGCGAGCCCGAGTCATGGTCGCAGGCAGTGGCAAGTATCCTGAAGGCGTTCGGCCGCCTGGACATCCTGGTCAACTCGGCGGGCATTTTTACCGTCGCGACGATCGAGGATGAGACCCCTGAGCGCTTCATGAGCATGGTCCATATCAACCAGTTGGGCGTTTTCCTGGGTATGCAGGCCGTGCTCGAGCCGCTGCGCGCGGCGGGTGGTGGCAGCATCGTGAACCTGTCCTCAGCTGCCGGATTGACCGGGACGCCCAGGACCATCGGCTATTCGGCGACCAAGTGGGCCGTGCGCGGGATGACCAAGGTGGCGGCGATCGAATTTGCGCCTTTCAACATCCGGGTCAACTCGATCCATCCTTCCGCCGTGGCCACGCCCATGCTGGGGGATATGGCGGCGAACGCCGGCAAGAGCACGCCTATTGGGCGGGTGGCGCTGCCGGAGGAAGTGGCCGAACTGGCGCTGTTTCTGGCGAGCGATGCCAGCCGCTACAGCACCGGCTCTGAGTTCGTCTGCGACGGTGGCCTGACTGCAGGCCCGGCACTCCGTACCTGACGGGGAGTCGGAGCGCCGGGCATGGAAGCCGAACCCCTCTCGTCTCGTTATCGAGAACCCGTGTCGCGTTCGAGCGTGTTCATGGCGAGCTGCTGCTCGATCCGGTCGAGCCGGGCGATGACTTCCCCCATGCCGTTGTCGCGGCAAGCGAGCAAGGCGGGCATGACGAAATCGCTGACGTAGGCCAGCACTTCGGAGAACTCGTTTGCCCAAGGCGGTGGCAACTGACGTATGGAGCTCGCATTGCGAACCAGCCATTCCGCCATCTGTTCCGCGCTCAGGTCCGAACGGAAGTTGCCTTCCCGCTGGCCCGCCTGCAAGAGTGGGAGCAACGGGCCGGCCAGGAGCTGCCTGGCTTCATTTGTATTGACGACCATGTTGGACAGCCGAATGAGATCGCCGCTTTCCTCGATCATGTGCAGGATCGGTGGGTCGAATTCGCGGCCGGACATGCGCGCCACCACCAGGGCCACCCGTGCCGCCACGGTCATCTCTGCTCCGTCGCTTTCCCTGACGGCGGTCGCGAAGAGGTCACGCGCCGAACGCACCGCCAGCTCCACGGTCACGCCGTCTATGCCCGAGAAGTGGCGGTAGAAGGTTCCGCGCGAAACGCCCGCTTCCTGCAGGACGTCCTCCACTCGAGTACCGCGCAAGCCGTGTTGCTCGAAACACTTCATCGCCGCAGCAAGGATCGATTCGCGGCTACCGGAGGCTCGCCGCGGCTCGGGGGGATTTTCGGTCACTTCGCTATACATTTTATCTTCTTTGTATTGATGATTAGGTATTTATTGGCGTATATGTATATACGTAGCTCGCCGTTTGTCCAGATTTCATGTGGACGAAAAGGTCGATTTGTTCATTTTAGGTGCCGGGGTCCCTCGCTGGGGACGGTGGGCAGTTCGAACGCCCGATCTTCCAGGTAGGGCCTCGGCGGTTATCGGGGTCTCATCCCGCCGTCACTTCGAAAAGGATTGCCAAGTATGCCTCTAGACTCATCCAGCGCCGCTCTGGCGGAGCTCTTTGCGAAGGCCCGAACCAAATCTTTGAACGAGATGACCGCGCTGGAGGTCCGCGAAGGCGCTTCCAGGTTGCGGGCAATGTATGGGCAGGGGCCGGAGATGGGCAACGTCCATGCGGTGACCGTGGGCAGCGGTGACGGCGCCATCGAAGCGCGTCTACTCGTACCGCAGTCGGAGCCGAAGGCGCTGATTGTCTACTTTCACGGTGGTGGCTGGGTCACCGGGCACATCGACGATTTCGACGTTCTGGCACGCAAGCTGGCACAGCGCAGCAGTTGCGCCGTCCTGTTGGTGAATTACCGCCTCGCCCCGGAGCATCGTTTTCCGGTTGCGATCGAGGACGCGATGAATGCGCTGCGGTGGGCGGCGTCCGAAGGGCAGTCGCTGCTCGGGACGCGTGCGCCGTTGCCGCTAATCGTTGCCGGCGACAGCGCGGGTGGAAATATCGCCGCCGTAGTGGCGCGCCGGGCGCGGGACCAAGGTCAGCCGGAGATTGCGGCCCAGGTGCTGCTTTACCCGGTCACTGATGCCGACTTCGAGCGCTCTTCCTATCTGGATCCGCAGCTGCAGCCGCTTCTGACCGGCGAGATGATGCGCTGGTACTGGAATCACTATCTTCCCGATGCCGCGCAACGCCGACACCCGGATGCCTCTCCGCTCCTGGCGCAGGACCTTCGCGGGCTGCCGCCGACCCTGCTGATCACTGCTGAATACGATCCGCTGCGTGATGAAGGTGAAGCCTATGCAGCCCGACTGGTCGCCGCGGGTGTGCCGACAGAGTTCGAGCGTTATGCGGGACAGTTCCACGGTTTCGTCTCGTTCGTGAACATGCTTCCAGGAAGCGCTGCTGCCATCGAGCACATCGGGCGCTTCATCGATCATCGGTTGGAATGTTGATTTTGCTGCTCGGCCATGGGGAGTCGCTATGCACGTGAGCGGCCGAGCAGCTTTTTCCTCCCCACATCCGCGCCGTCCTGGCTCGGTACGAAGCAGCCTGACGGCCTGTGCCGCGGGCTGTTCATTTCCCTAGCCCTTCCCAATTCATCAGGACCGTCAGACCATGTCCGAGCAACTCTCTTCCAACCCGACATCGAACACTCCTGGCCAGGTTGACGCCGTAGTCGTCGGCGCTGGCTTCGCCGGTCTCTACATGCTGTACAAGCTGCGTGGGCTCGGCCTGCGTGTGCAGGTATTCGAAGCGAACGCCGATGTAGGCGGTACCTGGTATGCGAACCGCTACCCCGGCTTGCGTTGCGATGCCGAGAGCGTGGAGTACTCCTATTCCTGGTCCGATGAGCTGCAGCAGGACTGGTGCTGGAGCGAGCGTTTCGCGACCCAGCCGGAAATCCTGAGCTACCTCCGTCACGTCGCCGAGCGTTTCGACCTGCGACGCCACATCCAATTCGGTACGCGCGTCATGTCGGCCAGCTTCGACGAAGCCACGGGTCGCTGGGATATGGTCACCGACCAGGGCAACACGGTCAGTGCCCGCTACTTCATCATGGCCAGCGGCTGCCTGTCCTCGGCACGCCTGCCTCACATCGAGGGGCTCGATACCTTCGAGGGCGATTTCTACCACACCGTCGACTGGCCCAAGGCGGGCGTAGACTTCAGGGGCAAACGGGTGGGCATCATCGGTACGGGCTCGACCGGCGTTCAGCTCATCCCAGTCGCCGCCCAGCAAGCCGATCACCTGTACGTGTTCCAGCGTACGCCCGCTTATGTAGTGCCGGCTCGCAACGCTCCGCTCGATGCCAAGTATGTCGGCAAGATCAAGGCCGACTACCTGACGATCCGGGCTGCGGCGCGCCAGCAGGGCCTGGGGCTGTACCCACGCCCGACCGAATCGGCGCTAGAGGTCAGTCCCGAAAAACGCGAGCAGGCTTTCGAGCACCAGTGGACTGTCGGCGGGCCGCAGTTCATGTTCACCTACAAGGACATGCTGACGAGCAAGGAAGCCAACCAGTACGCAGTGGACTTCCTGCATCGCAAGATCCGTAGCATCGTCACCCGGCCCGAGGTCGCGGATGAACTCTGTTCTCATGACTACCCGGTAGGCGCCAAACGTATCTGCGTTGGCACCGATTACTACGAGACCTACAATCGCGACAACGTCACCCTGGTCAACGTACGCAAGTCACCCATCGCCGGTATCGTGCCGAAGGGCATTCGTACGCAAGACGGCGAACACGAGCTCGATGCGATCGTCTTCGCTACCGGCTACGACGCCATGACCGGAGCCTTGCTCGACGTAGACATTCGCGGTCGGCAGGGACGGCGCCTGGCGGACAAGTGGGCGGCCGGTCCGCTGAACTATCTGGGTGTCGCGGTCTCCGAGTTCCCCAACTTCTTCATGATCACCGGGCCTGGCAGTCCGTCGGTGTTCTCCAACGTCGTGCTCTCGATCGAGCAGCACGTCGACTGGGTGGCCGATTGTGTGCGCCACATGCAGGACGAAGGCTGGTCACGTGTGGAGGTCACGGAGCAGGCGGTGGCTGATTGGGTAGAGCACGTCAATCAGGTGGCGAATTCCACTTTGATCCCGCAAGCCAATTCCTGGTACGTCGGCGCAAACATCCCGGGCAAGCCGCGGGTGTTCATGCCGTACGTGGGCGGCGTCGGGCCTTTCCGTAAGAAGTGCGATGCGGAGGCGGAGGGCGGCTACGCCAGCTTCGAGTTCACGCGAGCCTGACGAAGGTGGCGATGGCTGGAGTCCTCGCGCAGACCCTTTGAGAATTGGTGGTTAACGTAGTTATATTTGTTTATCTTGTTGGCTGGGCAGAGCCGGATGGTCTCTGCCCAGCCAAGTCATAGAACAAGAACAAGAGGAAACTGATATGCCGAGCGAAAAAGCGCCCCTGAAGGTTGTCGAAGACTTCCTTCATGCCTATTGGTCCATGGATGTGGAGAAGGCGGTGGCTCTGGTTACCGACGACTTCCACTGGATCAACATGCCGATGCCCAACTCCAAAGTCACTGTTACCAGCAAGGAAGCGCTTCGGCACAAGATGAGCGTTTCTCACGGCGGCTTCCCCGAGCCTATCGAGGACGGCGGCCATGTCTCCGGTAGCTCGCTGACCGATGGCAACGTGCTGATGCACGAGCGTCTGGATCGCATGAAGCTGCGCGGCTCCTGGATCGAGATTCCGTGCAATGCGGTATGGACTCTGAGGGATGGCAAGATCGCCGAGTGGAAGGATTACTACGATCTCGGCATCTACATCCGTGGCATGAAAGCGATTGGTATCGAGATAGACACCAGCAAATGGTGGTGATTGGGTTGCTGTGGTTTTTCCAATGCCAAGATTGTCTGGGCACTCCCAATTAAGTTAGCGCCAAGTCGCCGATAGCCTGCTCAACGTGCTCTCCCGACGTCGGCTGCCTTCGCCAGATCTCACGTTTTGATAGGGCAGGTAGACGCTGCCGGTCATGTCTATCTGGCATCGAAGTTCTTTGATTCGCTTCCACATCAATGGGAAGGAAATGCATGTCAGAGACGGTTATAACTCATTGCCATTACTGCACCTGTTTGTGTGGAGTGCGAGTCCAGACTGAAAACGGACGAGTTCAATCCATCGAGCCGGATCGTTCGAATCCCTACGCCTGGCGGGATTTCTGCCGCAAGGGCATGACCGCTGGCGAAGTACTACAACACCCATTGCGTCTTCGTACCCCTATGAAGCGAGTGGGCGATCGGTACGTACCTTCCACTTACGAAGAAGCGTTAGCAGACATCTCGACCCGGATGAAACGCATCATTGACGAGCATGGTCCGGATGCAATCGGCACGTACCACGGCAATCCGCTGGGTTTCAACTTCGGCGGAACGATCTTCTTCTCTGGTCTGCAGGCAGCAATCGGCACCGGGAATCGCTTCTACGTGGCCTCGGTCGACCAGAACACGCTCTACGTTGTCGCACAGGAGATGTACGGTTCGCCAATGGTGTCGTTGCTGGCCGACGTCGACGAGTGCGATTGTTTCCTGTTCGTCGGCATGGACCCGGCACAAAGCAAATTCGGTTGGGTCGACGTCACCCCCGATGGCTGGAACCGTGTGCTCGCCTCACAGCAGCGCGGCGCGGAGATCATAGTGGTGGACCCGCGCCGTTCCACATCGGCCGAGGCCGCTGATACGCACCTTGTCGTCCGCCCGGGGCAGGACTGGGCGCTGCTAATGGGCATGCTGCACGTCATCTTCAAAGAGCAACTCGACAGGCCAGCCACGGCCGTGGCGCTGAACGGCGTAGAAGTTGTGCGCAGCCTTGCACTGGCAAGCGATCTCGGCGACCTGTCCGCGCGCTGTGGCATACCGGTCGATGTCATCCGCGACGCGGCGCGCCGATTCGGACGCGCGAGGCGGGCCGTGTGCCTCACCCACACTGGAACGGCTCACACCGCAACTGGAACCTTGGCCGAGTGGTTAGGCCACGTGTTGAACGCGGTGACCGACCGCCTTGACGTGCCAGGTGGCAAGCGCTTCGAGCCGGGTTATTTCCCACTTTCGAAACTCAAAGGACTACTGTCGGCGACGCCGCACCGTACTCGCTTGCGCGATCAACCGGCGATCGCAGGTTCCCACTCGTTGGCCGAGCTCCCCGACGAGATCATGACCCCGGGGCGCGGACAGATAAAGGCCATGCTGATCGCTGCGGGCAATCCGGTCATCTCCGGCCCGGATAGCGCTGCGCTTGACAAGGCTCTCGGCGAGCTCGAACTGCTGGTGTCTGTCGACCTGATGCAACGCACTAGCCACCGCCACGCGCATTGGTTGATTCCCGGTACCCACTGGCTCGAACGTCAGGGCCTGCACGTGATGCTTGGCGGCCTGACCGACCAGCCCTATGCGCAGTATGCCAACCGCGCCGTACCGCCACCCCCAGGAGTGAAGCCGGAATGGGAGTTCTTCGCCGACCTCGCGCTGGCACTGGATCGCCCCCTGTTCGGTCGGAAGGCCGTCAACGTTGTACTGAAGGCGAGCCGGGCGCTCGCCCGGTGGACGGGAAAACCCGGCCTGGCGATGAACCCGAGCTGGATTGAGCGCGCAATGGTCGCGTCGGGCAAGCGAATCAAGTATCGCGATATTCTGGCGCACCCTCATGGCTGGATCTACGACAAGAAAGGATACGGCGATCTGCAGAAGGCCCTCGCCACGCCGAGCAAGGTCGTGGAGTGCGCGCCTCCGCGTTTCGTGGCGGCGTACCGCCAGCAGCTCAAGTCACCGGTGCCAGACAGCAACCGTGATTACCCGATGTTGCTGCTGAACCGTCGCTCGCGCGAATCGATGAACTCCTGGCTCAACGAGTTGCCGGGTCTGCATGTGCAGCAGCGCCGCAATTGGATCGAGATGCATCCCCTCGACGCCGCTGACCTGCACTTGGACGACGGGCTCATGGCCCGGGTTACCTCCGTCAGCGGGCAGATTGAACTACCGGTCCGGGTGGTGGAGGGCGGACTTCGCGGGGTAGTAACGATCCCGCATGGCTGGGGCTCCGAGATCCTGGACCCGACCGGCCAGCAACCGCCGATCATAAACGGCGTGAACCGCAATCTCTTGACCAACCGCTTCGACATCGACCCCCTGTCGCAGATCCCGGTGCTCAACGGCACACCAGTGCGCGTAACAGCAATCAAGGAGGCTTATGCATGAGCTACGTGATTCTGGGAACTTGCATCAACGACGGCGCCTGCGTTGACGCCTGCCCGGTGAGCGCCATTCATCCCGCACCGGGTGAAGCCGGTTACTTGGGGGCGGACCAGCTCTACATTGATCCTTCGCTTTGCGTGAGTTGCAACGCCTGCGCCGAGATTTGTCCGGTTCAAGCCATCCTGCCTGAGACAAGGCTCGACCCTGCTTTGGTCCGCTACGCCAGCATCAATGCGGACTTTTTCAAGCTGATCGCCAGGACTTCTGCCTGAGGGCGCTACCATGATCCCCCCTTCTAAGTGCTGTGCTCCCGTGATTGCAGTTGTCGGCTCGGGGCCTTCAGCCCTTTATGCAACTGCCGAACTAGTGCGCGTTCTACCTGCAGCTCGCGTGAATCTGTTCGACCGCCTACCAACCATGGGTGGACTGGCGCGCTACGGCGTTTCACCAGATCACTCTGATCGTCGCCGCATGGTGGCTCACTACGAATCACTGATCATGGGGAGCGGTCGGGTGAGTTTTTACGGTGGGGTACATGTTGGAAACGACATATCACCCGCTGAGCTAAAGGCGGCTCACGACGCAGTAATCTATGCCTGCGGAAGCTCCGAAGATCAGCGTCTAGGTATCGATGGTGAAGACCTGGCAGGAAGCCATCCGGCCACACACTTTGTCGGATGGTACAACGGCCACCCGGACCACTCAGCGCGCTCATTCAACCTTGATGTTGAACGAGCCGTGGTCATCGGAAATGGCAATGTGGCCCTCGATGTAGCCCGCATGTTGCTACTTGATCGGGAGCGTCTTGCCGAGACGGATGTAGCGGGGCCCGCACTCGATGCTCTGGGCAAGAGCCAGGTGCGTGAAGTCGTGGTGTTGGGTCGACGGGGACCGGCAGAAAGCGCATTCACAACGCCCGAATTGCTTGAACTGCTCGCCCTGGACGAAATCGACGTGATTGTGGAAAACGCTGAGGGACTCCTGGCGCTAGCGGAGACGCCGCCGGCCATCGGCAATGCCCGTGAATACGCGTTGCATTTGAAACTGCAACTACTGCGTGAGCTCGCCGTCCGCCCATTGCGCTCCAGGAATCGGCGATTGGTGCTGAGCTTCCTGAATTCTCCGCTAGCGATTGTGGGTTCGGGGCGGGTGGAAGCGTTGCAAATTGGGTTAAACCGGCTGGTCGATGGAGTCGATGGCCGCACCCAGGCACAACCTACGGGGCGCTCCAGGACATTGACGACAGGGCTGGTGCTGCGCTCGGTGGGATATCGCGGTACAGCCGTCGATGGGTTGCCATTCGATCCTGCGCGGGGCACCCTGCCGCACCGCGACGGTCGGGTCTATTGTCCGCAGACGGGCGAGGTGTTGTCCGGCATCTACGTGGTCGGTTGGCAAAAGCGGGGCCCCAGCGGTGTGATGGGTAGCAACAAGATTTGTGCAATCGAGACGGTGAAGTCACTGTTGCAGGATTTGTCTGTACTGCCGACCGGGCAGCACGTATCCGAAGGCAATGGCCTTGCCGCATTATTGCAGCGGCTACCCGTGGCGCCCGTCGACTACCGTGACTGGAAAACCATCGACCGTGCAGAAAGAGAGATGGGGCGGATTCAACGTCGACCGCGTATTCGCTTCACCACGGTGGAAGCGATGCGGTCTGCACTGGTCTGAGTTATCACAGAGGTTCCTGCAAGGTCCCGATAGATTCGCGGAGTGGTGCCTCTGATCCCTATCTCCAGGGCATGATCCAGCTGAAGCTGAGTACGTCAGCAAGACCTGGCGCGAACTCTTCTTGCTGAGGCGGAATAGGTCGCGCCCTGGGGCAGTAGTTGGTGCTGACAAGCCGTTCTGCACCAGGGCGGGTAATTGGCGCGCCTTCCATGGCGCAAAAACGGGCGCTCTGAAAAAGCCGGGCTTAGCCGAATCACTTCTTGCGCTGCGTTCAAAACCAAATCTGTCATCAGCGCTGCGGTATGGGCAGTAGACGCTTGTTCCTTTTCCTTGGATACCTCTTAGTCCGGATCGCCCATGTGGAACCGCAGCAGTCCGGTTTCTTCAAGCGTGATGTGACCGCCGCTACCGATAGGCCGTTCGTCCAGTAGCAGGCTGATCGCTGCTGCGTCGTCGCCCGGTACCAAGGCGACGACCCGTTCCCCGTCCGGCGTTCGGGCAATCACCGGCGCCTGGGAAGGAATTCCATTGCGATCGTAGACGACAGTGAAGCTCTCGATTGTCGCGGCACCCTGATAGCTTTCCAGCAGGCGTGGTTGTGCACCTGCAGCGGCGTCCGCATCGGCCTGCACATCGAGCATCTGTGGCGGCGTGCAAGGCTGGGTAGTGGCAAGCACGACGGCGGCATGCTTGGTCACGAATTCACCTTGGCCGTAGATAAGGGCAGTCTGTCCCTTGCGATCGCGCAATTCGCGAACGGCGGCTGCCAGTGCATGGGTCATGTAATTGTTCGCCGGACCGCCAAAGAAAGTCAGGCCACCTGCCAGGCTCAGCCGTTTATCCAGAGAGAGGCCGAGTGTGCGGCGAGCCATCTTCGGAACGGTGGGGAAGCAACTGTAGAACTCCACCAGGTCGATTTCGGATGGCTGCAGTTCACACTGCGCCAGGGTGTTATGCAGGACAGCGTCCTGCGCGGTGCTGTGATCGAAACGATCGCGCACCAGGAAGTCCTGCGGCTCGTTGGCGCGGGCACCGCTCCAGATGTAGATAATCTGGCTGGGGGCGATTCCGGCGGCTCGCGCTCGCCCCAGACTGGTCACGAGTATCGCACCTGCCTGGTTCACGAGCGGGTTGGCGACCATCAGCTTGCGATACGGGTAGGCGATCATCCGATTGCTGTCGCTGTCCTCGATGATCTGTTCGGCACTATGGGGCTTGCCGAGCCAGGCGGCTGAGTTGCGCGACGCAGTGTCTGCGTTCCGGCTCCAGATGTGTCCCGACTCCTGCTGTGCCTGTTCGAAGGTCTGGCCCCAGGAATGGCGAGTGGCGTTTTCGTAGAGCGGATAGACGTTGGTAGGTTGAACCAAGCCATAGCGCGCGGCGTGGGGTGACACGAAGTCCAGGGCAGTCAATTGCCTGGCGTTCGGATCCACTGGCCCCCAGTCGAGGGATGTTCCATCCTGGGCGGCGCGTGCGCGAGTGCGCATGGCTTCGGCGCCGCACACCAAAGCGACTTTCGAGGTGCCGGCAGCGATTCGCTCCGCTACCTCACCGAGAAGTCGTACAGGCTTTTCCCCGCCGGCGATGCTTTCCTCGGCGCGATCGGGAGAAATGCCCAAGTCGCTCGCCAGCAATTGTCCAATCTTGTCGTACTGGCAGCTCATGATCGCCACGACGTCGATCGAATCGACCTGCAGCAGCAGGTCAGCCGCTTCGGCCCCGGCGAGTCTCGCCGCCTCGGCCAGCAGTACACGAGGTTCGTGGAGGTTGTCGCGATCGATGCACTCGCCGATGCCGACGATCACGGGTATGCGCTGAGGATCAATCATCCCGGCATTCCTTCTTGTTGTTGGGAAAGGGCGTTGACTGGGGAGCACACGAAAGCGGCTGCCAGCAGGAACGCTGGCAGCCGCGCGGTGTTACAGCATGGTGTAAACGGACTTGGTCTCGAGGAACGGGGCGATGCCTTCGAATCCGGATTCGCGGCCCCAGCCCGATTGCTTGAAACCACCGAACGGCATGGCTTTGTCGAGGATGCCGTAACAGTTGATCCAGACGTTGCCGGCGCGAATCAGTTTGGCGGCGCGGTGGGCCGTTGTGACGTTGCTGGTGTAGATGCCAGATCCCAGACCATAGGGAGTGGCGTTGGCGAGTGCTTCCAGCTCTTCGAGTCCGTCGAAGGGCATTGCGGTAACCACTGGGCCGAAGATTTCTTCCTCGGCAATACGGATGGCCTTGCGGTCACGGTTGGCAAACACGGTAGGGGCGACGAAGAAGCCCTTGTCGCCATGGCGCTGGCCGCCGCACACCAACTCGGCTCCTTCACCAATGCCGCTTTCGACGTAGGAGAGGACGCGCGCCATTTGCTGGGCCGAGACCAGCGGACCCATTTGTGTCTGAGGGTCCATACCACTGCCCAGGCGCATTGCGGCGCCCACCTTGGCAACGCCTTCGATCACCTTGTCGAAGATATTGCGCTGGATGTAGAGGCGAGAGCCGGCAAAGCAGACCTGACCGCTATTTGCGAAGATGGCCATGGCCGCGCCAGTGATGGCTTTGTCCAGGTCAGCATCGTCGAAGATGAACAGGGGAGACTTGCCGCCCAACTCGAGAGTCACGCGCTTGAGGTTGCTGTCGGCCGAGGCGTGCACCAACTTCTTGCCCACGGCGGTCGAGCCAGTGAAGGTCAGCTTGTCGATATCAGGGTGATCGGACATTGCTTGGCCGGCGACATGGCCGTAGCCGTTGACGATGTTGATCAGCCCCTTCGGGAACAGCTTCCACTCGTCCAGCAGCTCACCCAGGCGCACCGCGGATAGCGGGGTCTGTTCCGCCGGCTTGCAGACGATGCTGCAGCCCGCGGCGATGGCGGGGGCGATCTTGTTGATGAGTACGCCCAGCGGGGCGTTCCACGGCGTGATGGAGCCGACGACGCCCACCGGTTCCGACTGGGTATAGGCATGCATTTCCCGGCCGTTGCCGGAAATCTCGGCGGTCTGGCCATGGAGCTTGGTGACCATGCCCGCGTAGTAGCGCATGCCATTCACCAGACTGGAAACCGTGGCCTTGGCGAACATCAGAGGCATGCCGTTATCGCGGACCTCCAGCTCTGCGAGCTCATCAGTATGGGCGGCGATACGATCGGCGAAGGTCCAGATGGTGTTCGCTCGGTCGTGGGCGCTCAGCTGGCGCCAGGCGCGGGAGTCGAAGCAGTCACGCGCCGCCTGGACCGCCAGGTTGATGTCTTCGGAAGTACCGGCCGCCACCTCGCCAATTCGTTCTCCATTGGCCGGATCGACGACTTCAATCGCTTCAGTGCCGGTGGAGGCCACGAATTCGCCACCAATGTAGTGCCGACGGCTTCGATCGGCCTGTACGTGCTTTGACATTGCAACCTCCTATCTAACGTAGTTAACTATATTCACTTATTAAACCATAGTGATATAGCGATGGGCTGGCAAGCCATATCGAGTGTCGAGAACGGGAGGTGGTCGATGGATGAGGTTCTGCAGGTTTCGCGGGTGGGGGAGCACGTGCTGCTGGTGAAGATCAATCGGCCGGAAAAGCGCAACGCTATTAATGGCGCTATCGCCCAGGGCATCGGTCAGGCCGTCAGGACGGCGGAAGAAGATCCGCAGATCCGTGCTGTGGTGCTTTCTTCGACGGGCGACCAAAGCTTTTGTGCAGGCGCGGACTTGGCGGAGGTGGCCGCGGGTAACCATGCGGCCCTGCTGACCAAGGAAGGCGGCTTCGCGGGCATCATCGAGGCGCGCCGCACCAAGCCCTGGATCGTCGCGGTGGATGCCCCGGCATTTGGCGGTGGCGTGGAAATCTGCCTGGCGTGTGACTTGCTGGTTGCCAGCGAGATCGCCAGTTTTGCTTTGCCCGAAGTCAAACGCGGCATCTTCGCCGGTGGCGGCGGGGTGTTCCGCCTGCCGCGCCGGATTCCTCCCGCCGTGGCCTATGAAATGCTCCTGCTCGGCGATGCGATTTCGTCGAAACGCGCCTATGAACTGGGCTTGGTAAATCGCGTGGTGGCTGCTGGCGAAGCCGAGGCCGAAGCACTGAAGATGGCCGCGCAGATCGCCGAGGGCGCTCCCATCGCCGTTCAGCAGAGCTTGCGGGTGGCCAGGCTGGCGGGCGACCCGGATGAAACCGAGCTGTTTGCGGCCATGCGCGAGGCAGGCAAGGTCGTGCGTGAAAGCGCCGACGCCAAGGAGGGCACGCGCGCTTTCCTCGAGCGTCGCAAACCGGTCTGGACCGGCCGCTGAAACAACGCCCGGGTACGGCATGGCGCCGCGCCCGGGCTGACGTTCAGCGTGGAAGTCCCAGCCCTCGCTGGGCGATCAGCGTGCGCTGAATCTCTGCAGTGCCACCGCCAATGACCGCCATGATGGAGGCGCGCACATGTTGTTCGATCGCGCCGGCGATGGGGGCCATCGGGCTTTCCTCCGAAAAGGTCGCGCTGGTACCGAACAGCTCCAGGGCAGTTTCGCCCAGGCGTTCGGCGAAGTCGCCCGTGAACAGCTTGCTGATGGCGCCTTCCAGCAGCGCCGGTACCCCTTTTTGCAGCAATTGAACGGAGCGCATTGCCAGTAACCGGGCGGCCTGCAGGTCGGCGGCCAGTGCGCCCAGGCGATCCAGGACGATGGGGTCGCCGCGGCGATCCCGCAAGGCATCGGCGATGCTTTCCAGAAGGCCTTTCAGTCGGGCGACGCTCCCGCCCATGAGCACGCGCTCCGAGGCGAGGGCCAAGGTGAGCACTTCCCAGCCGCCATTTAGCTTGCCCACCAGGTTGCTCGCCGGTACCCGGACTTCGTCGTAGAAGACCGTCGAGAATGTCCGCCCGTAGAGCGCCATGCCAGGAATGATATCCACGCCCGGAGCATCGGTCGGCACGATGAACAGGCTGATGCCCGCGTGTTTCGGACTGGCGTCGGGATCGGTGCGGGCGGCAAGAAAAACATGGGTGGCCGTTTCCGCCAGGGTGGTCCAGAGCTTCTGGCCGGTGATTACGTACTCGTCGCCATCCTGGACTGCGCGTGTACGCAGTGATGCCAGGTCAGAGCCGGCCTGCGGTTCGCTGTAGCCGAGGCAGAAACGCGCCTCACCGCTGGCGATCAGCGGCAGGAAGCGGTCCTGCAACTGCTGGGCACCGAATTTGATCAAAGCCGGTGCGATAAGCCAACTGCCTGCTTGGGCTAGGGCTACGGGGGCGCCTGAACCATGGATTTCCTCAACGAATGCCAGTTGCTCCAGCGGCGACAGCCCCAGGCCACCGTGCGATTTGGGCCAGTTCACCGTGAGCCAGCCCTGTTTACCCAGCTCGCGGATGAAGGCGGGATCCGAGTCTCGCTCGGCGAACGGGCGTCGGTGCGCGGCCGCGCGAGCTTCGCTGTTCCAATGCTGTCCCAGCCAGGCACGGACGTCGTCGCGCAAACGCTCTGCGTCCGGATTGCTTTGCAGGGGCGGGAGCAGGTGTCTGTCGCCCAGGAGACGCCTTCCAAGATGGAGGCGGGCTACCGGAGCACCACCGAGCCGAAGCAAATCGGCATGAATACGGCGGAAGTGTCGCGGCAGCTCATGTTCCTCCGCATAGCCGATGGCGCCGAACGCGTGATGCAACTCCAGTGCGACCTTGCGCAATCCAGGGCTGGCCAGGGCGAGGAGGGCGGCTGTCTCGAATGCTCCGTTGCCCGACTCGAGGGCACTGGCACTGTTCTCCGTCATCAGTTCGCAGACATCGAGGGTCACGGCACAGTCCGCCAGCTTGTGCTGGATCGCCTGGAAGCGCCCGATGGGTTGGCCGAACTGTTCACGCAGTTTCGCGTACTCAACGGCCAGTTCCAGGCCTCGACGAGCAGCGCCACTGGCGCGTGCGCAGAGCATCATTCGGGCGAGCATTGCTGCCGATTCGGCAGAGGCTGGGGTGAGTGGAATGCTGCTGCAGGCAACACCATTCAATGTTACGCGAGCCAGGGCAGGCACTGCGAATCCAGGCGTGAGCTCCGCGCTGAGTCCGGTGGCCTGTTTGTCGATCAGTGCAGCCCGGTGTCCATCGTCTGCCAGCGCCAACAAGTGAGTGGCCATAGACCAGTCTTCGATTCCGGATAGCATGCCGTTGGCGGTTCCAGCCTCGATGCTCAGGGAGCCTGCCTGGGTGTCCCCATCGAAAACACCAAAGGCCACGGCCACGCGCATGCTTCCTGAGACAACGGCGTCGGCATCCTCCCCACTCAGCAGCATTCCCGCGATCGCCGCGCCAATCAGCGGGACGGGAGCGGCGGCCCTTCCGCATTCGTTCGAAACCATGGCGAGATCGTGGGGGGAGAGCATGGCGGCGACACCGTTCTCGGAGAGCTCGCTCCAGAGCCCGATCAGATGCTCCGGTGAATCGCTTGCAGTGGCAGCGTTCGCCGGTGGCCAGATCCGACCAAGGATTGTCCGCAAGGCCTCGCGGAGTTCTTGCCGTTCTTCGAAAGTCGTTTGCTTCATGCTTTGGCTCTTGTTGTTCTGGGGGCGATAGGGCAGCTCTCTGCAAGCCGCTGCGACCTTGGGATGTACAAGGTAAACCTAGATTACTTAGTATGCTATCTTTTGAAAGGTCTTGTTACCTCCGCGCTGGCGGAGCGATGCCAATGGCTGAACGTGTGAAAAAAGAGGAGAGGGCATGAGTAGCGAAAAAGTGTTGACTCCAGCGCTGCCTGAGGTGCTGCCTATCGAGTCGATGGAGTCGGTGGTAGGCGAGGAGTTCATCGATCTCAACGGTCACATGGGCGCCGCCAATTACTACCTGGTCTTCCAGCAGGCCTTACCCGTGCTATTTCGTCCGCTGGGCTTTGGCCCGGCCTACAGGCAGCGCGGACTCACTGTTTTTCAGAGGGAAGCGCATATTTCCTACGAGCGGGAATTGCGCCTTGGAGATCCCATCTCGATCCGCAGTTGGCTCGTGGGGTTTGATGAACGGTCGATCCAGCACTACCACGAGATGCGCAAGGGGAAGGACGGCCCTCTGGTCGCGACCATCGAATACCTCAGCACCAGCGTGGACTTCGCGACGAGGCGTTCGACACCCTTCCCCGAGGATGTGAGGGCGCGTCTCCAGACCCTCGCCGACCGCTTCAGCCATGTGGAGCGTACGGGGCAGGTTGGTCGCAGCATTGCACTGCGAAGCGTCAGGATGTCATTACCCACGGCATCCTGACGTTCAGGTGCGGAGGCGTTCGGCCTCACGCACCAGCGTGTCCTTGAGCACTGCGAACTTCCAGTCGATGTGTTCGGCGTTGTGGGATTGAAGCAGTTGCTCCAGGCAGATGCCTTGGACACCTGTCAGGTACAGGTCTGCCAGTACCACGCCGATACGACTGGCGACCGCTTCGCCTGAGGCTGCATAGATCAGGGCGAACCGCGACTGGAGGACCTCAAGCGTACGCTGCCGTCCCTCCGACACCAGCCGCAGCAGTTCGCCGGATTCATCCCCATCCTCAAAGCTCAGGATCAGCCTGAGGCGCAGGCCGACCAGATGCTCGTCGAAGTAGTGACGTGCATGTTCCACCATCGCTTCGACATTCGATTCTGGGCGCGCCGAGGGCGGAAGTTGCACCGGTTCGCGCATCCAGGTCGCACGTGCCTCGATGACCGCAGCGAGGAGCCCCTGCTTGCTTCCGTAGTGGTAGTAGATCGTCGGGATCTGGACATTAGCGCTCCGCGCGATCTGGGAAACAGCGCTGTTGGCGTAACCCCGCTGTATGAACATTTTGGTTGCCACATCGAGCAAACGTTGGCGTGAGCGGTCGCCTTGGGCCCGTCGGCCATCGGTGTGGGACTTGTCTTGCGGTTGAGTCATTCCGGTTCTCGTTCGTCAGGCGGCCAGGGCAGGGTCCTGCGCTGAGCCGCAAAAATCTCATGTTGACACACCTGCTGTCAGTACTAGAAATTAATTATAGCGATCGCTAGATATTCTATTCGAGCGATTGTGAGTGCAACGAATCGTCCATCACGTCACCTCTTCGCGGGGCGATTCATTGCAACCAAATATTCTAGCGATCGCTAGAAAAGTTAAGGAATCGATGGAGGCGTGACACATGACAACACGAGAGTGGCTTTCCAAGTCTTCCGACTGCAGTGAGTTGCCGCCACTGGATGGCATCCGCGTTCTGGATCTTTCGTTCTTTACTCCGGGGCCTTTCGCGACCCAGATCCTGGCTGATCTCGGGGCGACTGTGCTCAAGGTGGAGGCACCGCCCGCCGGGGACCGCGAGCGCCAGGCCATGCCGGGTTATTTCCACGCCTTCAACCGGGGCAAGTCGAGTGTTGCCCTCAACCTCAAGAATCCAGCTGATCTGGAGCTGTGCCTGGACCTCGCCTCGCAAGCACACATCGTGGTCGAGGGCTTTCGTCCGGGGGTGGTAGATCGCCTCGGCGTAGGTTTCGAACAGATCTCGGCCCTGAACCCGAACGTTATCTACGCGTCCCTCAGCGGCTTCGGCAACGAAGGCGAGTATGCCCAGGCCCGTGCCCACGATCCCGAAATCCAAGCGATTACCGGTGCCTTGCATTACGCGCGTGATGCCGCCGGCAAGCCCTACTACAACTTTGCCCACCCCACCGTGGACTACGCGGCAGCTATGTACGCAGTCATAGGCATGCTCTCCTGGCTGCACAAACCGGAACGTGGCGCCGTTCACCTGGAAGTGCCGCTGGCCGCCGCAGGGCTGGCGTGGATGTTCCCGCAGTACGTCAACGCGCTGGAATTCGATGGGCGTGATTTCGCCGACAGCAACTTGTGGCGTGGTGCCTACCGAACCGCCGACGGCCGCTATATCACCCTCACCCCCGCCGAAGGACTCAGCAGCCTCGCCGAGGTGCTCGGGTTGAGTGACCTGGACGGACGGGGGCGGGATGCCATGGAGCGCGTCGCTACGGCAATCGGCACCTGGCAGTCTGCAGAACTGGTGCCCCTGCTGACGCGTGCCGGTGTGCCGGTGGGGCTGGTCCAGACGGTGGACGAAGCCGTTAACGATCCTGGGTTGCGCTCTCTCGGCATGCTGCATATGGAGCCGACGCTGCACTGTCGATCGCCGATTCTGGGGATGCCTACCAGGCTGCTGCGCGAAGTCCCGTCACTGGATGCTCAGGGTTCCCTGGTCCGCGAAAAGGGCTGGTCCGGGCTGGAGAGCCATCAGGAGGTGTCGAAATGAGCGCGAAGCCTACCCTCTGGGAAGACCCGACCAGGCTCAAGGTCATCGATGTCGGCACCATGGTCGCCGGACCGTTCGCGGCCACGCTGATGGGCGACTTTGGCGCGGATGTAATCAAGATCGAGCGGCCCGATGGTGTCGGTGATCGCATGCGCAACCCCGAGTACTGGCCGGTCGAGGGGCGCAACAAGCGTTCCTTGACGTTGGATCTGCGTACCGAGGAAGGAAAGGCCATTCTGCTCCGGCTGGTGGAGCAGGCCGACGTGCTGGTGGAGAACTTCAAGCCAGGCACCATGGAGAAGTGGGGGCTGGGCTATCAGCGCCTGTCCGCGCTGAACCCTCGGTTGGTCTACGTCAGCGTCTCCGGGTTCGGTCAAACCGGACCTCACGCAGCAAGGCCCGGTTACGACCATGTTGGCTCGGCATTCGGTGGCCTCTGGTACACCACCGGTTTTCCAGACAGGCCGCCGTGCCTGCCGGGCCTGCCGGTGGCCGATTACTTCGCGGGCACCTTCGCCGCTCTGGGCGCTCTCGAAGCGATTCGACGTCGCGATGTCCCGGGGGGAACCGGAAAAGGGGAGTGGGTGGAACTCGGCCTCTACGAGCCGATGATCCGCATCGCCGGTTCGAACTTCGTTCGCCATTCCTACAACGGCTACGTCTCCGAACGCGTCGGCAGCATGCCGGTGGATGACCAGCCGCCAGCGGGACTGCCCCATGGTGTGGCCTATCAGACCCTGGATGGCCGCTGGATCTCCATGTTCCCAGTCATGTTGAAGCAATGGGGGCAACTGCGGGAGCTGATCCCAGGACTGAGCTCGGAGCAATTTCCCGACGCACTTCTGGTCAGGAATCCGCGGGCACCCGATCACGTCATCCGTGCGTGGATTGCCGAACGCAACTACGAGCAGGCCATGGAGGGCCTGACTGCGGTCGGCATGCCTGTCAGCCCCATTAACGGTACTGCCGAAATCGTCGCCGATCCGCATGTCCAGGCGCGCGGCAACATCGTTAGCACGACTGACTACAAGGGTGAACCGGTGCTCATGCAGGGGGTAGTCCCCCGCCTGGTCGGCTCCCCCGGCGAGGTGAGATGGGCGGGCGAAGCCCTGGGGGGATCGAACCGGGATGTCCTGGCTGGTCTGTTGGGTATGAGCGAACAACAGATACAGGAGTTGGCCGGAAGCAATGTGATCTGAACCTCGGGCCGTGCTGACGGCCCACCTTGCGCAGTAGGTGACTGAAGACAACAACAAGAGAGAGTCATGACCATGAAACATGTAGCAAGTCTTGTACTGGCAGTGGCCTCGATGGCCCTGCTCGAATGTGCTGTGGCGGCGGTCTCGGCCGAGGAGGCCCAGAAATTGGGCAACAACCTTACCCCCTGGGGTGCCGAGAAACAGGGCAATGCCGATGGCACCATTCCCGAGTACACCGGGGGCATGACCAAGCCCCCGGCCAACTACGTCGAGGGTTCAGGGAAATGGGTTGATCCATTCCCGGATGAGAAGCCGCTACTGAGTATCGATGCGACCAATGTCGCCCAGTACGCGGCCCAGGTTACGCCGGGGGTGCAGGAGTTGATCCGCCGCTGGCCCGACAGCTACCGGATCAATGTCTATCCGACGCACAGGACTCAGCCGCAGATGTCCGCGGCACGCGCTGAGGCGACCTACAGGAATGCGACCAATCCCACCTGCACCACAACCGGGGGCGGTGTAGGGATCGAGGGTTGCTCTGGCGGCGTGCCGTTTCCTATCCCCAAGACTGGCAATGAAGCGATGTGGAACCACCTGCTGAGCGAGCGGGACGCCGGCGGTTATCTGGCCCGTGGCACCAACTTGGTGGTCGATGCAGCCGGCAACTTGTCGACGCCCCAGGATTGGGCGCTGGAGGCGGAATATGCCTACTGGGCAGGCACGAACACCGACTATTACTACCGCAGGATCACCACCACGCTGGCGCCGCCAAGGATGGCCGGAGGCAAGAACCTGATCTGGTATCCCTTGGCGTTCGACCAGAAGGACCAGAGAAGTTGGAGCTATTCGACGGGCCAGCGTCGCGTCCGTCTGGCGCCGGAGTACACCTATGACACTCCGATCACCAACCTGGGAGGCGTGCTGTTCTACGACGAGGCGAACATGTTCGCCGGCCGCATGGATCGCTTCGATTTCAAACTGGTGGGCAAGCAGGAAATGTACGTTCCCTATAACTCCTTCCGCGCGGTCATGGCTCCGCGGGAGAAGTTGATCGGTAAGAACCATATCTTGCCCGAATCAGTGCGTTGGGAGCTGCATCGCGTCTGGGTGGTCGAGGCGACGCTCAAGGAGGGGGTGCGGCACGCGGCCTCCAAGCGGCGTTATTACCTTGATGAAGACTCCTGGATGATCGTCGCCAGCGAGGGCTATGACCAGGCGGGGAAGATCTTCCGCGTCCTGCTGGGCAATACCGCGCCGAATTACATCACGGGCGTCGGTGGTGTCGATTTCAACTCCTCGGTGACGGTCTACGACCTGGCACGGGGAGGTTATTGCCAGGTGGCCTGGATGGGAGATCCGAAGAACTTCTACAAGCCTGTCGGCAAGTTCCCGAGCACGACATTCGCCCCCGAGGTCATGGCTGGCCGCGGCGTTCGCTAATCACCTTCTCATGCATGTGGGGCGGACTTCCCGTGATTCCGGGTCGGCCCCCATGCGCGTCATTGTCTCGAGCTGAGGACATGTCGTGATGATTCAATCGTATTCGGAAAATGCGTCGCACCCCGGCGTTGCAGCCGGGCTGCAGGAAGGGGACGGCTCGGGGCGCTGGTATGTCCTGCTGGTGCTGGTTCTGGGCTACGGAGTCCACAACCTGGACAAGCAGATCATTTCCATCCTGGTCGAGCCCTTGAAGCTGGAGTTCGGCATGACGGATTTCCAGGTCAGCATGCTGGGTGGCCTGGCGGCTTCGCTGCCCTTCGCATTGCTCTGCATTCCCATGGGTATGCTGGCTGACCGTTGGAACCGCAAGTTCATGCTGGTCATCCTGATCGTGGCGTGGAGCCTGGCAACGGTGTTGGGAGGTTTCGCCACGACACTGCTCCTGCTGTTCCTGAGCCGTGCGCTGGTTGGGGGGCTGGAGGCGGGATTCAGTCCGCTATCGATGTCCCTGATCGCCGATCATTTCCACCCTCGCGAACGCTCCACTGCGCTGGGATTCTTCGCCATCGGCGCGCCCCTGGGCACCTTCCTGGCGCTGGTGCTGGGCGCCTATGTGGCGTCCCACCTGGGCTGGCGCTGGGCCTTCTTCCTGGCCGGGGTGCCAGGCGTGCTTCTGGCGTTGCTTATCGCTTGCACCATCAAAGAGCCGCCGCGCGGCCGGTTCGAGGGCCGCAGGCAGCAGCCAGCCATTCCTCTGGCAGCCGCCTTGAGATGCTTGTACGCCGATAGGGCGTTGCTCAATACCATCCTTGGCATGGTGTTCTGCGTCACATTGCTGGCCTCGATCGCTATCTGGTTTCCGACATTCCTGGTGCGGGTCCATGAGCTTGAGCTGCGCCAAGCGGGCTTCTGGTCGGCCATCGTCGTCGGTGGAACCGGGGCCTTGGGCGCCGCGGTAGGCGGCATTGCGGCGGACTGGTTCAGCAAGGGCAATGAAGCGCGCAAGCTGTCACTGATCATGGTCTCGGTCCTGCTCTCGGCGGCCTGCCTGGTCTCCGGCATGCTGTTCAGCTCCAGCCTGCTCTGGACGCTGGTGCTGGTCGGTTGCAGTGCATTCCTGACCCAGGTGGTGTTCGGCACGGGTTACAGCTTGGTCATTCGTCTCGCCGAGTCGGCCATGCGGGCGACCGTGCTGGCCTTGCTGGTGGTTGTGCTGAATCTCGTTTCCTACAGCCTGGGTTCTTCAATGGCTGGTTGGATCAGCGATCAATTTGCGGGGCTATTCGGCGCTCGCTCCATTGCCTATGGCGTCGCCTCCACTGGGTTGTTTTCCGTGGTGGGCGTTCTTCTTTTTTATCGGGTGCGTCGCCTGTTGCAGACGCGAGGCATGTGAAGCCCTCCTTTACACCCGTTCGTTGACCCCCTGAACAAGCAGGAGCTTGATCCAATGAGTACATATGAAGCCCCACCCCTTGCCGAGCGTCCGGCCCACGTGCCACCCGAGTTGGTCCGGGACGTCGATATCTTCAACCTGGCCGGTGCCGGCGATGACGTGCATTGGGCCTGGAAGCGCTACCAGATGGAGAATCCACGGATATTCTGGACGCCACGCAACGGCGGCTACTGGATGATCACCCGGGCGAGCGACATCCTCGACATGCAGAAGGACCACGAGAACTTCTCGATGAAGGGCGCGCTGGTGCCCAATCATCCTCGTCCTTTCCCAGCGCCGCCGATCGACGTCGAACCGCCTGAGCACGGCCCATGGCGCCTGCTGATCTCGCCGGCGTTCTCACCCAAGGTAGTTGCCGAGGTTGAGGAGACGGTGCGCAAGGTGACCATCGAGGCGATCGAGTCGTTCAAGGATCGTGGCGAATGTGAATTCGTCTCCGAGTTCACCCGCATTCTGCCCATCGTGGTGTTCCTGACCATGATGGGACTGCCGATCGAGGACAAGGAACGGTTGCTACCGCTGGCGGACCTGATTGCCACCTCGCCGCATCCCGAGCAACTGACCGAGGCACGCCTCGCCCTCAAGGCCTACATCCAGGATGCAGTCAACGAGCGTAAGACCCACCCGAAGGACGACCTCATCACGCAGATCATGAACGCCAAGATCAAGGGCGAGCCGATCAGCGAGGAGTATGCGGTCGGGATGTGTACGCTGGCGCTGAGCGGCGGTTTGGACACAGTGAAGAACATGCTTGGCTTCTGCGCGATGTTCCTTGCCACCCACCCGGAACATGTCCGTGAGTTGCGCGAGAACCCCGACCTGATTCCGCACGCGGTTGAAGAGCTGTTCCGGCGTCACGGGGTGTCCAATACGGCTCGCCTGGTGCGCAATGACATCGAGTTCCTGGGCGTTCAACTCAAGGCCGGGGAGCAGATCCAGGGTGTGAGTTGCCTGGTCGGTCTGGACGACGAGACGGTGCCCAATCCGATGGAGGTCGATTTCAGCCGGCCGGCGCCGATTCCCCACGCCACTTTCGGCAATGGTCCGCACCGCTGCCCTGGTTCGATCCTGGCCAAGCGTGAAGTCACGGTGTGGCTGCAAGAGTGGCTGCCACGCATTCCCGAGTTCCGTATCAAGCCGGGCACCGTGTCTCAGCAGAGCTCCGGTATGGTCAACAACGTGTCTCAGCTCTGGCTGAGCTGGAAGACTGAAGGGCTCTGATCAAAGAAGTCTGCCCGGCGCAGTCGGGCAGACCGGAGCATCGAAAGAATTCATCCGCATCCGGTCCCTGGTGAGGGAGCTGAGAAGATCGGGACGCCAATGCGAGTGATGTCGACGCCCCATAAAAACGCGCCTCCTCTCCCAGTGGGAGAGGAGGCGCGAATTCATCGGGCGCTTACTGCGGATTCCAGGAGAGCCACAGTTCCGAGAGTACGAGCACCATGCTCGAGTCCTGCTGAGGCACGGTGCCAGGCTTGACCTGGAACTCGGGCATGCGCTTGAACCACTCTTCCAGCCAGACGAGCATTTCCTTCTTGGCGAGGATCGAGCCAGGGCAGCGGTGCGGACCATTGCCGAAGGTGGCATGCGGGATCGGCGCCGGCCGGTCGAAGTCGATCTTCATCGGGTCGGGTACGGTCGCGTCGTCCAGACCGTAGAGATAGCTGAACTGCTGGATCTGGTCGCCTTCCTTGAGATGCACGCCAAGGAAGTCCATGTCTCGGGTCACCAGTCGAGCGGTCATCGAGACGCCGTGGCGGCGGATCAGCTCTTCCGCTGCGTTGGGGATGACCGACGGATCTTCGCGTAGACGGCGCTGGAGTTCGGGGTCCTTCGCCAGCGACAGGCAGCAGAAACCCATCAGGTTCTTCACTGTGTCCAGACCACCGGACAGCAGCAGCGTGAGCATGCCGACGGCTACGTCGTGGGGGATCTGCTCGCCGTCCACCTTCGAGTTGAGGATCTTGGTGATCAGGTCGTCACGCGGATTCTTCTCGCGTTCAGCAACGGCATCTTCGATATAGGCCTTCAACGCCATGCGCGCATGGTGGATCTTGGTAGGGTCCGGCGAGCGCGCAATTTCGTTGGCGGGAGGCAGGAGGCGTTCACGGTCTTCGAGGGGAAGATCCATCATGGTCAGGAACACCACGATCGGCAGTACCGAGGTGAATTCCGAGACGAATTCGCACTCGCCTTTGTCCTTGAAGCCCTCGATGAGATCGATGGCGAACTTGCGCACCATGTCTTCAGCGGCCTGTACCACCTTCGGCGAGAAGGCAGGCGAAATCAGGATGCGCCATTTACCATGCTCAGGCGGGTCCTTTTCCATCGGCGGAGCGGGGAAGGGGCGGGGGTTGTTCGGGACCAGGGCAGCACGCATCGAGAAGCCAACGGCGTCGTTCTGCACCGTCAAGATGTCTTCGCCACGGGTGACCATCCAGTAGCCACCGTGTCGGGGCGTCCAGAAGATGCGCGGCTTCTCCTGCTGGATCTTCTTCCAGGCGGCGTGGGGGCTGTCCTTCGCGCCCGGCAGGTTGAAGATGTCCACGTCGTAGACCAGCTCCGGCGGTACATGCGCTGGCGGGTCGGTCAGCTCCGGGTACGTCCGGTACAGCTGTTTTTCAGGAGAGGCTGAAGTCATCTGGATACCTCGGTTGGTAATTGTTGTAGTGGGGGTAATCCCGTTTCGGTGTGGGGTCTATCGAGAGCGGAACCGCGCGCTCTACGGCAGAATGAAGGCGACAGCCAGGCAGGGCTGCCGCACGGGCGGGATCAGATCGCGCCTTTGGCTGATAGCGTCTCGATCTGTTCTTCGCTGTAGCCGAGCACCTGGCCAAGAACTTGCTGCGTATGCTGGCCAATGGTCGGCGGTGCGGTGAAGGTATCGACCGGGGTCTTCGACAGCCTCATCGGGCTCTTCACCAGCGGCACCTTGCCGACAGTCGGGTGGGGCACTTCGAAGAACAGCTCGCGGTGTTGCACCTGTGGGTCCTCGATCACCTCGTTGGCTCGGTAGATCGGCGCGACCACCACACCCCTGGCGACGAGGTCGTCGAACAGTTCCCGTGTACCGCGCTGCTTGATCTTCTCTTCGAGGATCGAAACCAGCAGATCCTGGTGGATTACCCGGTCCTTGCGCACGGCGAAGCGCGGATCTTCTTTGAGCTCTTCCAGGCCCAGGGCGTCGCATAGCTTGCGGTAGTGCACTTCGGCACCGGCCTGGATGTTCAGGTAGCCGTCGGCGCACTCGAACACCTGCGCCGGGCACGAGCCAGGGGACTTGGTGCCCAGGCGCTCGGGGATCTTGCCTTCCAGGGTCCACTCGATGGTGCGTGGTGCCATCGCTGCAATGCCGACGTCGAGCAGCGCCAGATCGATGTACTGGCCGCCACCGCCGGCATCTCGGTGGCGCAGCGCCGCGAGAATGGCGACTGTGGCATAGAGTCCGGTCATTTCATCGATGATGAATACGCCGACTCGCTGCGGACCACCGTCCGGCTCGCCAGTGACCGCCATCATGCCGCTCATGCCCTGGAACGCAGCGTCATAGCCGGGGCGTTTGGCGTAGGGGCCGCTTTGCCCGAAACCGGTGATCGAGCAGTAGACCAGGTCAGGATTGACCTTCACGAGGCTGTCATAGTCCAGGCCATAGCGGGCCAGGTCTCCGACCTTGTAGTTCTCGATCAGGACGTCGGATTCGGCCGCCAGTTTGCGGATGATCTCCTGGCCTTCCGGCGTGGTGATATCCACGGTGACGGATCGCTTGTTGCGGTTGGAGCACAGGTAGTGGCCGGATTCGGGGGTCTGCTGGCCGTTCGCATCCAGGGCGTAGGAAGGGCCATAGCTACGCATGTCGTCGCCGACGCCGGGACGCTCCACCTTGATCACGTCGGCGCCCAAGTCGCCCAGGGTCTGGCCGCACCATGGGGCGGATACGATCCGCCCCATTTCCAGCACGCGCAAGCCTGCGAGTGATTTGGACATCATCAACTCCTAGCTGATCAGTACTGGGATGCCGGGATATGAATCACCAGACCGTCCATATCTTCGGAAACCACGACCTGGCAGGACAGACGGCTATTGGGGCGAGCATCAACTGCGCACTCGACCATGACCTGCTCCTCATCGGATGGAGAGGGAAGGCGATCAGTCCATTCCTCATCGACATAGCAGTGGCAGGTGGCGCAGCTAAGGCAGCCACCACATTCTGCGGTCAGGCCTTCGACGCCGTTGGCCAGTGCGGCTTTCATCAGTGAGTCGCCATTCTTTGCATCGACTTCGATGGTTTTGCCGGTGTGTTCAATGAAGGTAATTCGGGCCATTGCTGCCTGCTCCTCTTTCTTGTTGGGTCTCAGCGCGTTGATCGATTTCGCCGAGGTTTTCAACCAGTCCCCGTGGATTCGTTCTCCATGGGGCTTGTATGGCTAATAGTCAACTTATATACCTAAGTTTGTCAACTTGCAGATTAGACGGTTCGGAGCGCGCTTCGGGGCTTTCTGACGCTCTGTGCAAGGACAGGCTAGGCAGGCAGGATGCTCGCATCTATACTAACTAGGTTAACTTATTTATCTACATGTCGGAGGTGCCATGAATTTCTATCCTGGCGAAGAGGAGAACCTTTACCGCGATCGCATGCGGGAGCTGGCTGATAGCTATGGCTGGCCCGAGATGAAGGCGCTGCGGGAAGAGGTCGAGGGCCTGCACATCGAGCGTTACTCGATGACCTTCCAGCGCCAACTGGCCGAGCGCGGACTGATCGGCCTCACCTGGCCGAAGCCCTATGGGCAGGAAGCTCGGGTCGACCAGCAGTTCCTCATGGCCGAAGAGCTGGAGTGCCAAGGATTTCCCGGTTACGGCCTGACGACCAACCAGCGCGGTGGCGGCATGCTTCTGCGCAGTGGTTCGCCGGAACAGATCGCCGAGCATCTGCCCCATGTGGTCGACGGCAGCTGGACCTATTGCCAGGGCCTCTCCGAGCCCGGCGCAGGCAGCGACTTGTTGTCATTGAAAACCCGTGCAGTGCGCGACGGCGATCACTACGTAGTAAACGGGGCGAAGCTCTGGACCTCGTCTGCGCATGTCTCCACCTGGTGCAGCCTGCTTGTACGCACTGATCCCGAACAGAACCGGCACCGTGGCCTGTCTCTCCTGCTGGTCGACCTGAAGTCGCCCGGGGTGACCATCCAGCCCGTCTGGGTTATGGGCGGCTGGCGGGTCAATGCGGTGTTCTACGACGACGTCCGTGTTCCGGCTACCAACCTGGTCGGTGAGGAGAACCAGGGATGGCGAGTGATTACCGGCAACCTGGATGAAGAGCGTGCGATGAGCTTCGGCGGCACCGAGACTCGTCTGCTGTGTGCGCGGCTTATCCATCGCTTGTCGGAGAAGGCAGGCGAGCTCAGTGAGAGTGATCTCGAAAAACTGGGCCGATTCATCATGGATCTGGAAGCGGATCGCCTTCTCTATCTGCGCGTCGGTCTCTCGGCCGCCCGAGGTGAGGACACTTCGGGTACCGGGCCGATGAGTAAGGTGCATGGCTCCGAACTTGCCCAGCGTTTCATCGAATGGGCGACCGAGCTGCTCGGCCACCAAACGCTCTATCCGGAAGGCACCGATGTGCTGGCCGCGGATCTCGAGCAACAGCTGCGCGTGGCCACCGTGCTCACCGTCATCGGTGGCACCAGTGAAGTACAGCGCAACATCATCGCCAATCGCCAACTCGATCTGCCGAGGAGTAACTGAGCATGCTGGATGAACGTTGGAGCGACGAGGTCGAGGAAATCGGCGATACCCTGCGCAAGGTTCTCGCCAAACAGTGCAGTTCCGAACAGATTCGTGCTGCGGAAGCGACGGAAAGCGGACTCTCGTCGACCTTGGCCGAAGAGCTGACCGCCTTCGGACTAGACGACCTTCAGGCAGAACCCGAACTGTTCGCCCGTATCGCCTATGAACTGGGTCGGGCGTTGGCGCCGACAGACTATGTCGAGACCATACCGGTGCTCGCGGTTACCGGTAATGCCGGCGTATCCGTGGGCTTCGATGGGCCGGTTCCGGCTTCCATCGGTCGTGTTGCGGTCAAGCGTCCGGATGGTGTCTATATCGAGGAGCTCGTCGGGCAGGCCCGACGCACAACCGCTGGTGACATTCTGGTCGAGCACCAGGCCGGGCAATCTGTGGGCGAGAAGCTGGGCAATGGTCAACTCGCGGATCGAATCAGTCGCTACGCTGCACTCATCGACGCCGCGCGGATGACGGGCGCTGGCCAGGCCCTGCTGCAGTACGGGCTGGGATATGCCCGTGAACGCGAACAGTTCGGCAAGATTATCGGCAGCTATCAAGGGGTCGCGAATCGCTTGGCGAACGCTGCGGTATTGCTGGACTCCGCCGAACTGCTGGTGCGCAAGGCGGCATTCACCGCAGGTCCTGAAGTTGGAGGTGATGGCGCGCCATCCGCGGAGTTCGCCATCATGGCGCGCGCGAAAGCGGCGGACGCGGCCCGATTGGTGGCGACCACTGTCCATCAGGTTTTCGGTGGCAATGGTTTCGCCATGGAGTATGACGTGCAGCTGTACAGCCGTCGTTTGCGCAGTTGGGCCAATCGTGGGCAGCGTCCTGGCAAAGAGTTGGCGGATCTGGCGCGCGCCATGCTCAATCCGGCTCAGCGCGACGCAGTTCGCCTGCTCTGGCAGCATGACACTGGGATTCCGCTGCCGCGCTGGGCGCGTGAAGCGGATGCGCTCTGACTGAAGCATCTGTGCCATGTCCAGCCGAGAAAGGGCGCTGAATGAGAGGGCCGACGTTGTGGTCGGCTCTCGTCATTCCCAGGGGCCGCAGCCGGTCTTGCCAGCAATCGCACTGCGGAGAGTGCGCGGTAGCCCGTCCACTCCTAGTCGCTACTATCGAATCCGTCTGGCCTGTCGTTTCCTGCTGGCATGGGCGTTGATGATCGCCATCTCCCTGGGTGGAGAGCGGGGCGCCACAGCGAGAGAAACCCGCGCCGAGCGATCCCCGCAACTCGTCACATGCTGTGCGCCTGGATTGCTGTTTGCCCAAAAGATCGCTGCGTGTTCCCGTCTCACGACTATACGGATGGATAGATAGCTGAGGTTCTTGATGAAGATCCACCAGCTTCGCGCGCTTCTGGCTATTCACGAGTGCGGGAGTATTCAGGAAGCCTCGCGTCATTTGCACACCTCCCAGCCATCCTTGTCACGCAACATCAAGGAGCTGGAATCAGAGCTGGGAGTTCATCTTCTGGTTCGGTCCAATCGCGGAATTACCTTGACGGCCTATGGACAGCACCTTGTGGCGCGTGCCCGTCGGATATTGGAGGAAGTGCGTCGGGCAAGGGATGAAATCGAGAATTTGAAAGGCAGCATGGACGGGCAGTTACGTATTGGCGTTTCTCCTGTTACACCGAGTTCTCGACTGGTGGCCGTACTCGCAAGATATCAACGACAGTACCCGGGGGTGACCCTCCAGATAGAGGAGCTGCGGCCCCGATCACTTCTGACCGGCCTGCGAGAAGGGCGCCTGGATCTGGCAGTTACCTCGCACGTCTGCTCCAGCCTCGAAGGGTTTCACTATCAGAAGCTTTACCAGCAGGCTGCGGCGTTAGTCATACGCAAAGGGCATCCGAATAGAGACCTGAGAACGTTGCCGCAGCTGCGTGAGTTGGATTGGATACTGCCTGATCGCTTCGAGGACTCGCCGGTCGAAGCGATGTTTAGTGATGCTGGCCTAGCTCCCCCCGCGAAGGTAACCGTTTGCTCCTCACTGGTGATGTATCTGGAACTGGCTGCTGAAACTGATGCTGTGAGTCTTTGGTCTCGACGCCATCTCGGCGTAGGAAGTCTCCACGAAAAGCTTGAGCCGCTACAGATCGCTGAGAGCGTTCCGGCTTTTATCTGCACGCTGGTAAGCCGTGAGCCGGAGCTTCTGACACCGGAGGCGGGGGCGCTAGTTGAGGACATCATTTTTGAGTTTTATGGGCGTCGATCGGTCGCTGTGGATGCCCCTTTGCCGCACATCGACGAGTAGCTTGGCCATAGCAAAGTCGGATGGGTATACGCATAGCGGATTACCTGGCGGTAAATGAGTTTTGGCATGCTCGATGGCATCGTGAAATGTGCCATTGGGGCTGAAAATGAATTCGCGTCAACCGTCTTTGATTCCTGAAATCGCCGCGTCGAAGGACGAATTTGCGCGGATCCGTCAGCATATCCACCAGCATCCCGAGCTTGGCTTCGAAGAGTCGGCTACCAGCGGGCTGGTCGCTAGCTATTTGCGTAGTTGGGGTTATGACGTGCATGTTGGCGTGGGCGGAACTGGAGTGGTTGGGGTGCTCAAGGTCGGCGATGGAGCGCTCTCGATTGGCCTGAGGGCCGATATGGATGCTCTTCCGATCGAAGAAGATGTGCACACGGCCTATCGCAGTAAAAATCCTGGAAAGATGCACGCTTGTGGGCACGATGGGCACACCGCAATGTTGCTCTGCGCCGCGCGATATCTGGCTGAATCGCAGACATTCAAGGGCACGCTCAATCTAATTTTCCAGCCGGCTGAAGAAACGCTGAGTGGCGCGTTGAAAATGATGGAGGACGGTCTTTTTGAGCGTTTCCCGTGCGATGCGGTGTACGCCCTTCATAACGCTCCCGGGCTGCCTATTGATCACTTTGTGGTTCTGGGTGGACATATGGGAGCCTCGTCGGACCAAGTGAATATTCGCTTGGTCGGTGAAGGCGGTCACGGTGCTATGCCGCATCTAGCGAAGGATCCAGTGGTCGCCTCCGCAGAGCTGGTGCTGGCACTGCAATCCATCGTGTCACGCAATGTCCCTGCCAGTGAGACGGCGGTCATCACCATCGGTGCGCTGAATGCCGGCGAGGCACCCAATGTCATCCCGGCCCACGCGACGCTGAAACTCAGCGTGAGGTCCACCGATCCTGCTGTTCGAGCTTTGCTGAAGCGGCGAATCGGAGAAGTCGTTCATGGCGTCGCCCAGGTCCACGGAATGCAGGTCGAGTATGACTACATCCCTCTCGTTCCAACCCTGTTCAACAGCGAAGCAGAGACTCAGCTTGCGAGGCAGGTGATCAGCGAGATGGTCGGTACGAGGAACGTTGTCACTTCAGTCGGCAAAGGAGCACTCGGAAGTGAGGACTTTGCCTGGATGCTTGAGCGCAAACCTGGTTGCTACGTTGCCATTGGCAATGGCACGGGAACACAAGGAGGTTGCTCCGTGCATAACCCCGGATACGACTTCAATGATGACGCGATTCCATTCGGCGCAAGCTACTGGGTCAAATTGGTGCAAACCTACCTCGTTTGAGCCCGATCGATAGAACTCAATTCAAATAATACGGGTGACGCGCATGTCCCTGCTCAAGTGCAATCGGGTAGTCGTCCTAGGATTGCTGATGGTCGTCATGGTCATCAGTGCGTTGGACAAAACCATTTTCGCCTTCGCCGGTGCTCACATCATCGACGAGCTGAAACTTTCGCCAGAGCAGTTTGGCTTCGTAGGCAGTTCTTTCTTTTTCCTTTACTCCATCTCAGGGGTATTGGTTGGCTTTCTGGCGAATCGGTTTGCAACGCGATGGATACTGGTCGCCATGGCCATAGTCTGGATGGTGGCGCAGGCCCTGGTCACTTTCAGCGATGGCCTCGCGCTGCTGATCGTCAGCCGTCTTCTGCTTGGCGCCGGAACCGGCCCAGCAACTGCCGTGACACTTCACGCCTGCTTCAAATGGTTCAGACCTGAGGAGCGAGTGCTTCCATCGTCGCTGATCTACAGCTCGATGATGTTTGGGGTTTTGGTAGGCGCATTGAGTCTGCCCTTTGCGATTGAGCAAATGGGGTGGCGCGCGGCCTATTTCTGCCTGGCTATTGCTGGCCTCATCTGGTTGGGTTTGTGGTTGATGCTAGGCGGAGAAGGTCGGTATGGCACTCATTCGAATGGTCCGATAGCAGTTGACAGCATGCGTTTGCCGTACAAGGCACTGCTGCTGAACCGCACCTTTGTCTGTGTGATCTTGCTAGGATTTTTTTGCTACGTTCCTACTGCTTTGGGATTCAGTTGGACTGTCGTTTACTTGAAGAAAGGACTTAACCTTGAAAGTCAGCAGGCGGGCTACTTCATGCTGGGCATCACCGTACTCACCATGATTGGTGGTTTGGCGGTTTCAACGCTATCCCAGCGAGCAATGAAGCGAGGAGGGAGCGTTTTTCGCACCATGATCCTGCCGCCGTTTGTCTGCAGCCTGCTCGGAGGTTTGATGTTCCTCGGAATTGGCTTTGCACATGGCAATACCATCCTGATTCTCGCGCTGCTGTTTTTCGGAACCGCACTAGTCAACGTGCTCCCGAGCTTCAGCATGGCGATTACTGCCCACTTCACACCCTCGGGCCAACGAGGTTCGGTGCTGGCCATAAACAATGCCTTCCAGACCTCTGCGGGGATGATAACTCCGTTCCTGGTCGGAACCCTGGTGGCCTGGAGGGGGAATGAAATGGCCGAAGGATTTGAATTGGCAGTTTCCGGATTTGGCGCGGCCACCATCCTCTGTGCGCTAGTGGGTAGCTGTCTAGCAGACCCTGAGCACACTCGAAAGCAGCTTGTGCTTATGACCGAGCAAGTTCAGCAGAGGACCGAGGCTATCGCGAGAGCTTAGGACGCTGACTTGCAAAGACTCGTGTACTGCAAGGCATCCGAGTCAATCGAATGCCGTTCCATCCTCGCGTAGCACTTAGGAGTCAGTGGTCACCCAGACGCCGAGCAACCAGTTGGCCGACAGGGCAGGGGAGTCGCGTCCTTCTACTTCGACCGTGACGTCATAGGTCAGCAGATGGAAACCCGGGGAGCGTTCCGACATGCCCTCGAAAGAAAATCTGCCGCGTACCCGACTATCCACTGGCACAGTGCCGGTGAAGCGGATGCGATCGTACCCGTAGTTGACGCCCATCTTCTTGTCGGCGATGGCTGGCATGGCCGACCGCATCATCAGGGGCAGTAGCGACAAGACAAGCAACCCATGGGCAATCGTTCCGCCGAATCGCGTGCGGGAGGCGCGTGCCGGGTCGGTGTGGATGAATGCGTCATCTCCGGTAACTCGGGCGAAGTCGTCGAGCATCGACTGGTCAACGGTGATCCATTCGGATACTCCCACCAACTCGCCCTGCAGCATTCGCAGTTCGTCGAATGCGATGGTCCTGCGTTCTATTGCCTGGCGAGGATCGTGCGTCATAGGAGGTGCTGTCCCGGTTCGATGGAGCCAGTCGATACTCGGACCGGCATCAGTCTTCGCATGACTGGCGTGATTGATAACGGCCGCTAGGCCGCCGGGAATTTTACAGCCGTCACTTGCTCCGAGTAATCCCACAGCTCCTTTGCAAGCTCGTCAGTAATGATCTCCGGTTCCAGCTTCAGCAGCGCGGGAGCGCCCCACGCGACAAATCTTGGCCCATAGAAACCACCGGCCTCTACCTGCGGGGATGTAGCGGCAAGCAGCTGGGGGCGAACGCCTTTTTCAACTGGAGAGGCCAGCCAGCGCGCCAGGTTGCCACCAATGCCGATCGATTGCTGGCGTTCGGTACCGGTCAGGCCCGGGTGCGCAGAGACAGAGATGCAGTTGGCGTTCTGGCTCTGGAAGTATTTTTGCAGTTGATGTGCAAAGAGCAGATTGGCGAGCTTACTGTCGCCATAGGCTTTGACTCGGCTATAGGGGCGTATTTCACGCTTGAAGTCGGAGAAGTCTATTTCACCGGACTTGTACGCGCCGCTGGACAGCGTGACGACTCTCGAATTCTTTGTACTCAGCAATTTGTGTGCAAGGAGCCCCGTCAGGGCGAAGTGACCCAGGTGATTGGTCGCCATATGCATCTCATGTCCTTCGGGACACCTTTGCAGGGTCTCCAGATTCACCACGCCTGCGTTGTTGATCAGGATGTCGAGTGAGTCGTGGCTCTGGCAGAACGTATCCGCGAAGGACTTGATCGAGTCGCGGTCGCTCAGGTCCAGTTGGATGACCTCCAGGGCGGCTCCGGGAACTTCCTGACAAATCCTGTCCATGGCTTCGTTTCCCTTCGCCAGGCTGCGGCACGCAATGACGACGTGAGCGCCCTTTCTTGCCAGTTCGAGCGCGCTCTTGAAGCCCAGGCCGATATTCCCGCCGGTCACAATGACGGTTTTGCCGGATTGGTTCGGGATCGACGCGAGCGACCAGTTCTTTTCCAACATGAAGACGAATCCTTCTGGGTTGATGCTAGATGTCCACGGACACGGGACCGGAAACACGCTGCTGCGATTTCCTGTTTCCTCTTACCCTCAGTGGGCTCCAAAGCAAACGCCACGAGCCAGTCGTGACGTCTGCTCTGGACGAAGCTCCGTCAGGCCTATGCTTGGCGGGCACTCGCCGCCCCTAGGGCGCCCAGAATGGCGTTGACTTCCATCACGTGTTCGGCGGTCTTGATCAGGCGATCGATATCACTGGGCGCCGGTTGCAGGAAGATCGAGGGAGCCCATGAGCCATCCGCGGCCTGCCGCGCCTCGAACCAATCGACCATACGAAGGAGGTGCGGAGTCCAATCCCGGCTGATGTCGACGGCGGCCAACGCTGCGGCGCCCCAGCCGAATTTGCACAGTTGAACCGAACCCAGATCGTCGAACTGCTCCGACGTGCCCGAGATGTTCCTGGCCAACAGATCGGAAGCCACGTTCAACGGCTGTTTCAAGCCGAAGCGCTGGCCATAGGCCGAGAGGAAGACCGCCGCCATACCCGGTGTGTAGTAGGTCTGGCGGGGACGTTCGAAGTCGGTGATTGCCAACCACTCGAGGTTCTTCGACGGCTCTTCGAGCAGATGCTTTCCCTGGCGGAAGGTATAGAAGCGCTTGCCCGCGCCGGCTGGCTGCAACTCGAGCAGGTCCGTGATCCACCGATAAACGCCTTCGGCAATATCGTCCTGCCCCGTGATCACTGCGGCCTGGCCAACCTGGGCGGTAGAGAGCAGGTCATGGATGTCCGTACTTCTGTCTTCGGGCGGGGCGATGGGAAGTCCCCCCGTTGCGGGATCTTGAAGTCGACGCAATGCCCCCATCGCGGCAGTCGCAGTGTCAAAGCGCTCGGTCAGCCAGGCGCCAATGGCGAAATGGGCGAGGGGGTAGGCCAGGAATCGGCCTGCGCCCAGTGCAGCGCCGGGCGCGAAGCTCCCGTCCGCGGCGAGTTGCGTCCTTTCGGCCCAGGCGACGACCTGACCTGCGGCAGCGGCCTCACCAGACACTGCCAGTGCCCAGGGCACCCGCGCCCAGCCGTTGCGTTCGCTGGCTCCAACAGGTTCGCCGGCAGAACTGATGCGGTCGAGAATCCAGCGCACCCCACGGTCCCGTGAAGCGCGAATGCGGGAGATGCTGGCGATCAGGTCAGCACCTCGTACCGAGCCGTAACTGGTCATGTCGCTCAACTCTCTACGGGCGTTGGGGTGAATGTTGCCGGCAGGCTGGAGATCCCGGCGGTGTTGGCAAAGGACGGGTAAACCGTCATTCGGCTCCGATCGATTTTGTAATCCGGCATCCGGTTGATCACCGCGCGGACCATCTGGCGAATTTCCACGCGGGCCAGAGGGGCGCCGAGGCAACGGTGCTCACCGCCACCGAAGGCGAAGTGATCCTTACCGTTCGGCCGGTCGAGTCGGACTTCCGCAGGGCACTCGAAGACTTCAGGGTCACGGTTTGCGGCGGCCCACGACAGCAGGACCCGATCGCCTTGCTTGAGCTGCTGTCCGTTGAGCTCGAAGTCGCGGGCGACTGTACGGGCAGTGCCGTGGTTCGGCGGGTTGAGGCGCAGCGTCTCTTCCACGAGACGATCGAGCAGATCGTCACTCTCCAGCAACTGCGGGTAGAGGTCGCGATGGTCTTCCAGCCATAGCAGCACGCTCAGGGTTGCCGACATCACAGTGCCGAACCCGCCGAAAATGGCCGCCGAAAGCATGCCTACCTGTACGTCCTCGGTCAGGGGTTCACCCATGGCCTTTTTAGTCGCGAGGGCGCTGATGATGTCTTTCTGTGGGTCCTGCTTCCGCTCGGCGAGAACTTGCCGCATCTTCGTCTGGACGTTGCGAATCTCGTCGATTGGATAGTCGGGGTGATCCGTCGGCAGGAGCGATGCCATGTGCGCCGCCAGCATGAACTCTTCCCAGCGCTCGGGGTCGATACCGACCAGTTCCATGGTGGTCTTGGCGGCTACGCGCATGGCGAAGTCACGGGCGAAGTCCAGTTCGCCCAGGTGAATTACGCGGTCCAGTGCCTGCTCAACGTGGCGCTTGACGACCTCCGCCTGCTGCCTGACCGCAACCGGGGCGAAATAGGGAGCCTCGATCATGCGACGCGCATGGTGAACGGGCGGGTCGCTTTCTGAAAGCGCCAAGGTATAGGGAAGTTCGGGAATCAGGATCCCTTTCGACCAGGGCTTTTCCGGGTCGTTGTGCGCAGAGGAGAACGAGTCCGGATCGCTCACCGCTTGGGTGACATACTCATGCTTGCTCAGGATCCAGTAACCACCATGGGCTTCTGACCAGGCCACGGGGCATTTGGTGGCGCGTTTCTCGGCTTCTTCAGCCCAGTTGTCGCGATAGGCAGGATCGTGGTGATCGAAATCGATAGTCAGTTTATCGGACATTATTGTTCTCCTTGAAGCTTGGTCGGTATTTCGTCGGCGATGTAAGTGCGCATGGATTTTCTATCCATGAATCTTTCTTCGTCCTCGGCAAGGATCTGGCCTTCCGGCGAGCGCGCGAACTTCATTGTCTCGGAGAGTCCTTCCTCGTCGTCGAACCAGAACTCTGTTACGCAATCGAACAGGGGCTCGTCCTGCCCCGGGAATGCCTGGAGATAGTTTCGGCAGTACTTGCGCAGGTGTTTCAAGTTGGCGGCAGCCAGAGGTGCGTGGGTGGATTCGTAGTAGCTGCGGAACTCATCGAAGCTCAGTGATGCTTTGCGTTTCACCAGGAGAATCAGCTTTTTCATTTTTATTGCTCGCTTTGTTTAACCAGGCGGTCAAGGATCGGGATGATGGCTTCGCAGAAACGCACGGGATCGTCTGAGGGGGCGAAGTGGCCGAGGCCGGGAAGCACGATGTGCTCGACACCTGGAATGTGCCGTGCCACTGCGGCACCGCCGTTATCGGGGTAGAGCTGGCTGCCGTCGAACTCACCCGTGACCACCATCACTGGAGTTTTCGATGTGTCGATCAGGTGACCGTCTTCGCGCAGGTCATGCTGATTCATGAAGTAGTCGTTATCGCCGGCATATACGCCGGGGAAGTTCGAGCGGTAGACCCAATACACTTCCTGCGCGGATGCCTCAGGCGCTTCAGGCGCAGTGGCCGCCAGAATCCTGGATGCGAAGAAGTCGGTCGAAGTGGTGGGCTTGCGATGGATGTCGTTGTTGTACTGGCCTCGGGAGCGGATCTCGTACCACCCGTTCAGTGCAACGAAGGCGCGGTAGTGCTCGGCATGATGGGCGGCCAGGTCCAGGGCGAGTTGTCCGCCCACGGAGCAGCCAAGGTAGATCGGCTTTTCCAGGCCGAGCGCCTTGACGATGGCCGTGCTCCAGTCGAGCAACTCAGCCTTGGTCGGCCGATAGGCCTCTTCCCACCAGCGGGAGCCGATTGGCGGAAGTGACTTGCCATGGGAGGGCAGGTCCCAGGCGATCATCCGAAAACGGCGTTGCAGTTCGGGATTCGCCAGCATGTGCCGGTACTGGCGGCCGTCGGCTCCGGCAGTGTGTTGCAGTACCAGGGTGACCGGGCCGTCACCGGCCTCTTCGTAATACACGCGCGCCTTGCTGTCGCCGTTCTGGACGAAGACATACCGACCGACCGCGCAGTCCGTTTCCCAATAGGGCTCTGGATCGCTTTCCCGGCGTGGGGTGTCGCCGGCAACCGCTTTGCGCAAAACCAGGAACAGCCGTTGCAGGGCCCCTTGGTAGGGGGCGAGGAATTTCTCGAAGTCGCCCTCGACCACCGCGCCGTGCATCTGGCCGACGGAAAGGCTCTCGTAGCCAACCTCCGGGTTGGCGACCAGTGCGCGCTCCCAGAAACTGTCCGGGCCGGAGATGGTGATATCGGCCGTTTTGCCTGAGGGTTCGCTCAGGGCAATAGCGCCATTCTGGACGGTAAGTTCGAACGTGAACTCACCAAGTTTCACGCGAATCAGGGCGTTCAGGTCGCGCAGCTTGTACGCCAATTCAGCGTCGGCACACGCGGCAGCAAGAAAGTGTTCTTTGTTTATTTTCATATCGACCTCAGTGGTTGATAAGCATCTGAGTGTTGTTGTTTGAAAGGCAGGCCGATGGCCTGCCTCGTTGCTTCGTCAGGTATTAGTGATGGCCCAGAACCGGGTGAGGTTTGTAGGGCTCTTCCAATTTGGTGACTTCGTCTTCGCTGAGGGTTACTTCCAGGGACGCGACGGCCTGATCCAGCTGTTCGAGTTTGGTTGCACCAATGATTGGGGCCGTTACGGAAGCCCGCGAGGCGACCCAGGCGAGTGCCACTTTCATCGGTGCAACGCCTTTGGCAGTGGCGACTTCGGAGAGACGTTTCTGTACTTCGAAGTCGTCTTCCCGGAAATAAAGGCCGCGAGCGAATTCATCTGTTTTGGCGCGCGCGGTGTCTCCACTGCCTTCCTTGTTGCGATTGCCTGCCAGGAACCCACGGGCAAGTGGCGACCACGGAATTACGCCGATGCCTTGATCGAGGCAAAGCGGCAGCATTTCGCGCTCTTCTTCGCGGTACACGAGGTTGTACTGAGGTTGCATGGAGACGAACTTGGAGAAGCCATTACGCTCCTGGATGCCCAGCGCTTTCGCAAATTGCCAGGTGTGCATCGAGGAGGCGCCGAGGTAGAGCACCTTGCCAGCCCGCACCAGGTCATTGAGTGTTTCCGCCGTTTCTTCGAACGGGGTGTCATAGTCCCAGCGGTGAAGCTGGTAGAGATCGATGTAGTCTGTACCTAGTCTTTTCAGACTGGCATCGACGGCGGACATGATGTGCTTGCGCGAAGCGCCGCGTTCATTCTGGCCGAGGCCCATCGTGCCGAAGAATTTCGTGGCGACGACTACTTCTTCACGGCGCGAGTACTCCTTGATCATCTTGCCCAGAAGCAGTTCGCTTGCACCCTCCGAATAAGCATCAGCGGTGTCAAAGAAGTTGATGCCGTGCTCGAAAGCCCTCTTGAAGAAGGGCGAACTCTGTTCATCGTCCAGGGTCCAGCCGGAGTGATAATTTCCTTTCCCATAACTCATGCAGCCCAGGCAAAGTTTCGAGACTTTAAGTCCGGTATTGCCAAGTCGAACGTATTTCATTGCTTTGTCATCCAGTTGGCGAGGCGAGTGTCCACGATGTCCAGGGCGTGATTGATCTCGGTATTCCGTTTGCCTGAGAACTCGCGAATCTTGGGGTCGGTGATGATCAGGAACTCATCATTTGCAACCCCTGCAAGGCAGAGGGCAGCAGTCACTCCGGGGTCTTGTCCTTGCGCCATCGCTGCGCTGGCGCGCTCGGCGTATTCCTGAGGCATTGCAGACTCACCGCCATATCTGTCCTGGCGTGTGCGGCGGGCGTCGTAGAGCTTCGTGTCGACAAGACCGGGGCAGAAAATGGAAACCGCGACGGCGGACTCGGCGAGGTCGCGGCGTAGGGTTTCAGCCAAGGCAAGGCTCGCCTGCTTGGTCATGGTGTAGGCGCTGCTCGGGCCAGTATTTGAAATGCCGAATGAGTTCTCGGAGCCGGTGATGATGAAGTGAGCGGCTTGCTTTGCTTCCGCTGATTTCATCAGCAGTGGGACAAATACCTGGATGGTGGAGAAGACACCGCGGATGTTCACATCGAGCAGCCAGTCGAACTCGGCGGGGTCGGTGGCAAGAATTGACCCTGGAACCGCAACGCCGGCATTGGCGAATACATAGTTGATCTGGCCGAAGTCGTTGATGACCCCCTCGGCGAGCGCTTCGATCTGAGACCGCTCCGTCACGTCGCACCGATACGCGCGGACTTTGGGGCCGAGTGCTTCGGCGAGCTCCGTGGCCCGGGACAAATTTACATCGGCAATCGCGACCCGAGCGCCCACGTCTGCGAGCGCGATGGCGAGGGATTTTCCAATGCCGTTCGCCGCGCCCGTGATCACTGCCACGGTGTTGTTGAAATTGCTCACGCGTCGTTCGCTCCGTTCTTGTTGGTATGCGACTCGTCGGCTGGCGCTTTGCTGGATCCTGGTCTCGGAGAGCGCCTCACGTTTCGAAGAGTAGTATATTAATGCTGTTCGCCGAATCACAAGCCGCTTGTTGTGTCGCGGCCGCATTTCGGCTGCACAGGTGTCGAGTGGTAGCGCTCTGCGTCCACAGAAAGTCTTTTCCAGTCAGATAGATAGGGGCGTGCAGCGCCCGTCGGTTGCTGCGTAAACGAATATTTCAGGGGGCGGGTAAGGGCGTGTTTGCAATGCGCAGGCGAACACGCGCCGCGCCTGGGCGCGGCGGCAAGGGGAGGGGCGTTACAGTTCCGAGAGAATCTTTATGAAGGTTGCGGCAAGGGGGTTGCTTCCCAAGTGCTGCCGCTTATCGTCGGAATCGGTAGGGGGAAGGGCCTCCAGGGCCTTGCGCACGCAGGCTGCCTCTTCCGGGGTGAGTCCGGCACGTCGCAGGTAGCGTGTACTTGCCAGAGTCATCTGCACCGGATCGGGTGGAACGATGCGCAGTCCGCTGGCGCCGCCCCGGCCCATTTCAACCACGCCGAGGCGTTCGAGGGAGCGAATCGCCTCGCGAATCACGGCGCGCCCCACGTCGAATCGTTCCATCAATTCGGCTTCTGATCCCAGGGGCATGCCGATGGGCCATCCGGCCTCAAGTATTTGCTGCCGAAGTTTGCGCGCAATCTGCTCGGCCTTCTTCGGTGGGCGGCCGGCTGGGAAGAGTTGGTCCGCGCGTTCCACGGCGCCCTCGCGACTGGACAATCCGCTCATCATGGCCGAGTGGCGGAATACATCCTCGAAGTGCTCGAGGAACTCGTCATCCCATCCCAGCGCCTGCTCCAAGTCCCCTGCGATCAGTGCTTCAGCGGTCTTCCGGGTGGAGCGCGCCATCGCCCCCATCAGTCCCTGGAAGGTTTCATCATCCAGGGCCGAGTACCACGACGCATGTATCAGCGCCTGGCCGATGGCATGAACGAAGAGGCTGAGGGCGGCGTTTCCTGCAAGATCCAGAAGCAGTCGGCGGACTTCCGCTGTCGCGGCAATCATGTCCGGACTGAAGTCATCGCCAATGGCCAGGGTTAATGTCTGAAGCTGCTTGCGGGTACTCGCATCCATGCGTGCTGCCGCTTGCTTGATCATCACGCTTTCCAGGGCTTTCCGCGCAGCACGAATTTCAGGCGGGGTGGGGCCAAGAAACTCCAAGTAGTTGCTCAGGCCATTGCGAACTGCGTCGAACAACGTGGAAGCAACGAAAAGCCCCCCGTTGCGGCCCCGTCGCGATTCAACCATCCCGATCTGTTCAAGCAGCACGATTGCTTCGCGAAAGCTCCAGCGGCTCACGTCTGCTGCGGCCGCAAGCTCGGCTTCTCTTCCCAGGGGGAATCCCACCGGCCACGCCTCGATGACAATCCGATCCTCAATGAGCCTAGCGATGCGCTCGGCCAGCTTCATCTTGCTCGATTGCTCGGTGTGGGGCCGGCCGGTGTGTTCGAGGTAGCTGAGAAGGGGGCTGCTCGCCATATGCGATCTCGTTCAACGCCGCTTGCTGCGGGGAATGGGGGTGAGGTGCGGATTATGAGCGGGGCGGGTCCAGTCGGTCGATCCCTGCCGGCATCACATTTCGCTCAAGGGTATTACATTTGAAGTTGAAGAGTATTATGTTTTTTGGGCTTTGCTTGCGAATACGACCGAAGCCCACGAGAACAATCATGACAACCACTCCCTACCTGCACTTCGATGTGGATCTCCTCAACTCTGCGACCTTTGCTGACGGGCCACCGCACGCGATTTTCGATTTCCTGAGAAATGAAAAGCCGGTTTATGGCCAACCAAGTCCCATGGGAGGGACGGCCTGGTCGCTGACTCGCTACGCCGACATACGTGCAGTTGGCACAGATACTGAGCGATTCACGTCTGCAGAAGGGATGCACTATCCAAACCTGCGTGAACACGCGAAGCACAAGCGCGACAACATCATGTTCAATGATCCTCCCGCGCATACAAGGCTGCGCACCTTTGCCGCCAAGGCATTCTCGGCACCAGTGGTTGCCAAGTTCGAGGGCTGGATTCGCGAGCTGTGCGTGCAGATCGTGGATGACGTGCTCCAGCAGGATCGGGTCGACATCATTCCGGCCATTGCGTCAGAGCTGCCCGGCCAGGTCATTGCCAAGGTCATGGGAGTGCCCGATCACGAACGGCCGCTGATCATCAAGTGGGCGAATGACATCTTTGGTCGCCTGGACCCTTCGATTGGTATGGAGAGGTCGATCGCCGCGGTGAAGGAGTGTGAGGCGTACGCGTTCGAGCTACGTGAGCGAAAGCTGAAGGAGCCCGGAACGGATATGGCGACGGAGCTGGCCCATGCCTCGCGAGGAGGAATGGGCATTACCGATGGCGAGTACAAGGAAATGGTCAGTTCGCTGATCATCGCCGGATACGAGACGACGCACACACTGCTTGCGCAGTCCCTGGTGCTGATGGCTCGCGACCCGGACGTCCGACGGCAGGTGGAATCTACGCTCCTCGGCCAGATGGGGCCCGTCGTCGAGGAGCTGCTCCGTTACACCTGCCCAGTTATGCATATGGGGCGTACGGCGAAGGTGGACTTCGAGCTGCATGGCAAGCAGATCTCGAAAGGGGATTTCGTGCTCATGTGGTTCACCGCAGCCAACCGGGACCCTGAAGTTTACGAGAATCCTCACTTGTTCAACGCTGGGCGGCCTCGAGTCGGGAATGCCAGCTTCGGGGGTGGTGGCCCGCACCTGTGCATGGGCGCTCACCTGGCGCGCCTGGAAGGTCAAATTCTCCTGGAGGAGATGAACAAGCGGAATCTGCGGATTGAATTGGACGGTGAGCCGGAGCGTTCCGTTGGGGTGTTCATCAACGCACTGAGAAAGGTGCCGATGCGAGTGATCAGGTGAGGTCATGTTAAGTCGCTCACCGCAGCGAGAGAGCTGGGGCAAAACTGGGGAAAAACGGCACCGCCGAGCGCCGCTTCAGACCAGCCAGCAAGACCAGGGAGCAGATCTAGAGCGGCTTGGCGCGGAATTGGGGGGTGGCTTTCAGGGTTCGAATCCCCCTCGGTCAGTGCTCGGCAACTATCAGGGCGCTCATTTGCGGGGCGCATTTTTGTGCCCGGAAGTTCTCGGTCTGTCCCATCCCGGTGGGACTGATCCGTACACTGGTACGAATTTGGTACATGGTGAGCAGGGTTTCGCTGGAAGGTGCACCATTATTGGTCTGAGTAGATGATTATCTCCGATCCATCATCGGCGCCACAGAGAAGCGGCGGGACAGGACAGGGCGCGAGGTTGCTGGCGTAGGGGCCGATTTAGAGAGGCTGGTCATATGTCTCGTTTCCAGCCGTGAAGGCCCGTTTCCGGCCTTTACTCAGATGTTGGTGCTGCATTGTAAGACTGCAGAAGAGTCATGTAGCACCGAGAGAGAGGCATGGGGACTATCACGGCGAGGCCGCGGAAAAGCGGCGGTATTGGTTATACGGCGCAGATCAGGATCAAGCGCAAAGGGGCGGTAGTTTATCAGGAAAGCCAAACCTTTGACCGCGAGCAGACGGCCCCGCGCGTGGTTGCATCGACGAGAGACGGAGCTGGCTGCCAGCGCTCGCGGACTGCTCGGCGAACAGCGAAGCAAAGAAGAACATCAGGGCGACTACGCCCTGGGCGCGTCTAGGCCGCTATCAGGCCTCTAGAGCGAGCAGTGGAGGTGGTCGCCGTGGAGGCGTTCGGCGTGGGCGGCCCCTCAGAGTTCTCGAAGCCCTTCCCGAACCTCCCAAAAGATTCGCCATATGGCCTGGTCAAACGCTTGAGGTGTAATGAGGTCGTGTGCGTTAAGGCCAGTGATCACCACGCCGTCATTCCGCTTGAAAGGTTTTGCGATGACTGTCAGTTCACCTGTCGAACCAACCGAACATGAAATAAGACAATGAGGCAGCACCTCGCAAAGTCTCGTTTGCAGGCTGTAGGTTATGTTCTTATGCATACGCGGATCCAATGAGGCGCACGAGCAATACGAGTTGATCCGACATAGAAGGTCCAGCTGGATTACGAAGCTGTTTAATTGAAGTCATGGGATTAAACTCAATAACTGCGCGAACTCGATCTTCGAAGAAATATAGGGTCGATTGATTCGGCGCTGACAGAGTCTCGATTTTTCGGTAACGACGTTGGACTGGTAAGTCGGTGTGATGCCCGCTTGGATTCCCAGCAGATGGTGCATTGCGCATGCGCCACCTGTTGGGAAGCATTCGTCGCTATCAAGGGTGGGCAAATAGCCGCTATTTCTTAAATCTCAACTTCCAATTCCCAGTGTTGTGTTTTGCTGTAAGCAAAATCGCTGATATCACTTGGGTCGTCTATTTCTTCAGGGTCCATAGTGGCGGAGACTGATTTTCTGTTGTCGAGATTGGCAGTAATTTCGTCGTCTCTATCATCGCAGGTGAGGCAGTCATAATCTCTAGCGGGATATGAGAAAGCCATATCGTCAGAGCTGCCCTCCACATCACTAACTAGGTCTTCAGCCCCGTTTGATGAGTTGAGAAGGTCGATGGTGGCCAGTGTCTGGAGAGGAAGGGGGCGCTTGTGCATGATAGAACCTGCAATAGTTTTATTTTCGTCAGGCAGGTCGTCCCGGGCCCTAAACCTGATGGATGTTGCCGCTCAGACACCTTCGCGTTTCTTCCTTCAAGAGGTATCGCGGCAATTGCAGTCTGCGCTGGGGCACGTTTGGCAGCTTGATGTACGTCAAGCTGACGCTGGAGCGCGGGATCTCATCTAAAACCGTTTCGCTCTTAGAAAGGGTATCGATGAATCATGATGGTTACTTTGCATGCGAGCTCGCCAGGATCACCCGGGTTCCAGGAGCTCGGGGTAGTTGTTCGAATTACCGGCATTGGGTGACAAACGAACGCCACCGATGGCGGGAACTTCAGGGCATTGGCCAGGGTCGGATTTCGCCGCGATCTTCCGCCCATGAGAGCCCATTCTCGATGCAAGCCAAGTCCCTCTTGTCGATCCTGACGCTCTCGCTTTGTGCGGTCGCTGCGCTGCCGGGTTTTTCGGCAGATCGTCGGGTCGCTCAACCGAACAACGGTGCTTCGGCCGCCCTGCTGGAGGCTGCGTCACTTCAGCTGGAGTTCGGTGAAGTGGAGCAGGCTGACGATACGTTGGAGCGCGCCTTGCGGATCGAGCCGAACAACCCGACGACTTTGCATTACCTGGGACAGGTTCGTTTCCAGCAGGGGCAGTACGCGCAGGCCGTCGCGCTGGCCACGCGCTCCAATGCGCGGGGCCGCAATGATCCCGAACTGCGTGAGCGCAATTTCCAGTTGATCGAGTCGGCCCGGCAGGCCATGGGGCCAGGGATATCGACCGGGTCCGAGGTGGAAGTGGAGCGGGATGAAGCGGCTGAGATCCGCGTTGGCCTCGATCAGGAGGTGCAGGCGCGGCAGGTGGCCGGTATTGCCGCCGATGGGCTGGTAGCGCCAGCGGAGGGGGAGACGTTGGCCGATTCGCAGGTGGAGGATTGGCAGGGCGATGGCCTGCGGGCTGCGTCCTACGATTCCCCGCCGGCCGATGATGAGGTGCGTATTTCTCGCGAACACATGCCGCCACCGGGGAAGTGCCGGATCTGGTTCCCGAATCGGCCAGCGGATCAGCAGCCTGCTCCAGGCAAATGCAAGAAGCTGCAGGCGCGGATTCCTCCGGGGGCTTATCTGCTGCGTGGCTGACGCCGCGACCCTCCCAACTCAGGGCGTTTGTGTCGCCGCTCCGGACGGCAGGGCATAATCGGCGTTTTCTCCCTGCTGGAGTTTCATTCATGCAGCTCGATTTCGCCCAGCTGGCACCGCTGGACGCCTACCGGTGGCTGGCCTCCACCATTACGCCGCGCCCTATCGCCTGGGTTTCCACCCTGTCGAAGGATGGTGTGAGCAACCTGGCGCCGTTCAGTTTCTTCCAGGTCATCAGCGATGATCCGGCAACCGTGCTGGTGAACATCAACACGCGCGGCGACGGCCAGCTCAAGGACACCCTGCGCAACGTGCAGGAGACCGGTGAACTGGTGATCCAACTGGTTTCCTTCGAACAGGCGGAAGCGATGAATGCCAGCGCCGCCTTGCTGCCCCACGGCGTGAGCGAGTTCGAGACCTGTGGCATCGCCACCGAACCCTCCGTGCGCGTGGGGGCGCCGCGGGTGCTCGGTGCGCCGGTTGCCTTCGAGTGCCGGGTGGCCGAGATCCAGCCCTATCCGCGTCACAATCCCAACTGCCACCTGGTTTTCGCCGAGGTGCTGCTGGCCCATATCGATGACGCGGTGCTGACCGAAGCGGGTCGGGTGGATCCGCAGCGTCTGGATCTGGTGGGCCGTCTGGGCGGCAGTGCCTACACCCGCACCCGCGAGACCTTCAACATGGTGCGGCCGACCTGAATCGCACCTTCGCTGCCACTAGGGCGTGACCGGCGTACGCTCCTGTCGGCGTCATCCTGCTGATCGATGGTGGCGCACCCACTTGTCCGCCTCCACGACCAGGCAAGTCGCCACGGCCGTCCCGAGGCACCAGCTCCAGCCCGCCAGGCTCATGCTGTGGGTACCGAACAACTGCTGCAACGCCGGCACGTAAGTGAACGCCAGTTGCAGCAGCACCATCAGGCCCACCATGCCCCAGACCATCGGGTTGTCCTTGAAGCTGAAACTCGCTGGGCCATTCAGTCTCCGGCTGCTGAACAGATAGCCGATCTCGCCGAATACCAGGGCGTTCACCGCCAGGGTGCGACTGGCCTCCATGCTCCAGCCCAGCTGCTGGGTGTAGATGAACAGGCCGAGGCTGGCCACGGTCAGCAGGACCGAAACCAGCAGGATCAGCCAGAGCAGTTCGCCGGACAGCAGCGGCGCCTTCGGGTCCCTCGGCGGGCGCGCCATGAGGTCGTCCTCGGCCGGCTCGAAGGCCAGCGCCAACGCCAGGGTGACGGCGGTGATCATGTTTACCCAGAGGATTTGCAGCGGCGTGATGGGAAGCGTCAGGCCGAGCAGGATGGCGGTCAGCAGGACGATCGCCTGGGCGCCGTTGGTGGGAAGGATGAAGAGGATGGACTTCTTCAGGTTGTCGTAGACGGTACGGCCTTCCTCCACCGCATGGGCGATGGTGGCGAAGTTGTCGTCGGCCAGCACCATCTGAGCGGCCTCCTTGGCCGCCTCGGTACCCTTGATGCCCATGGCGATGCCGATGTCGGCGCGCTTGAGGGCAGGAGAGTCGTTGACCCCGTCGCCGGTCATGGCGACCCGTTCGCCGATTGCCTGCAAGCGCTCCACCAGGCGCAGCTTGTGGCTCGGGCTGGTCCGGGCGAACACGCTGGTTTCCTTCAGCCGGGCGTCGAGTTCGGCGTCGGTCAGGTCATCCAGGTCGGCTCCAGTCAGCGGGTTACCCGCCGGAAGGCCGAGACGTTCGGCGATGGCCGCGGCCGTGGCGGCATGGTCGCCGGTGATCATCTTCACGTGAATTCCCGCGCTGTGGCATTCCTCGATGGCGAGGATGGCTTCCTCGCGCGGTGGGTCCATCATGCCCACAAGTCCCAGCAGTACGAAGCCGTTTTCCAGGTCGGCATGGTCCAACTCGTGCTGACCGCTACCGACAGTGCGACGGGCCAGGCCGATCATCCGCAGTCCGGCGGCGGCGCCTTCGCCCAACACGTCATCCCAGATGCGCGGGTCCAGCGGTTCGGCGGTACCGTCGCGCCATTGCCGATCGCAGACTCCCAGCAATCGTTCCGGCGCACCCACCAGGTAGATCACGCCCTGGCCGCTGTCGTCGCGGTGCAGACTGGCCAGGTAGCGGCGATCGGAGCTGAAGGGGATGGCGTCGACCCGGGGCTGGCGCGAGGCTTCCTCATTCGAGTCGAGCTGCAACTTGCCAGCCAGGGTGAGCAGGGCGGCTTCGGTGGGATCGCCGGTGATGCACCACTGGCTGTCCACCTCGCACAGGCTGGCGCTGTTGGCGAGCAGGCCGGCGCGCGCCAGTTCGTGCAGGTTATGGGCGAGGTCGGTCGTCGGGCTGACGTCGCCTTCAGGCGCGTATCCCACCCCCGAGATGTCGTAGCGGCGCGCGGCGGTGTAGACGCGCTGCACCGTCATCTCGTTGCGGGTCAGGGTGCCGGTCTTGTCGGAGCAGACGACGGTCACCGCGCCCAGGCTTTCCACCGCCGGCAGGCGACGGATGATCGAGTTGCGGTGGGCCATGCGTTGCACGCCCAGGGCCAGGATGATGGTCAGCACCGCCGGCAGGCCCTCGGGGATGGCGGCCACGGCCAGGCCTACCGCAGCCATCAGCATGTCGTCGGCACTGTAGCCGCGCAGCAGGATGCCAAAGATGAAGGTGGCGGCCGCCAGCACGAGAATGATCAGGGTGAGCTGGCGGGCGAAGCGCGCCATGTCCGCCAGCAGCGGCGTCTGCAACTGCTCCACCGAACCCAGCAGGTGACTGATGCGGCCCAGCTCGGTCGCGCCGGCGGTGGCGACCACCAATCCAACACCGCTGCCGGCGCTGACCAGGGTGCCGGAGTAGGCCATGCTGTGGCGGTCGCCCAGGCTGGCGTCCGGGGTCACCGGTTGGCTGGTCTTGTCGGTCGGGACGGATTCGCCGGTGAGCGCTGCTTCCTCGATGCGCAGGTCGCGGGTTTCCAGCAGGCGCAGGTCCGCCGGTACGCGATCGCCGGCCTCAAGCAGGACCAGGTCGCCCGGTACCAGTTCCTCGGCGGGTATCTGGCGCACTTCGCCGTCGCGCTTGACCCGGCTGTCCAGGGTCAACAGCTTCTGGATGGCGCGCATCGCTGATTCGGCCTTGCCCTCCTGGATGAAACCCACCACGGCATTGATCAGCACCACACCGAAGATCACCGCACTGTCCAGCCATTCGCCCAGGGCCAGGGTGACCAGGGTGGAGGCCAGCAGCACGTAGATGAGCAGGTTGTGGAATTGCAGCAGGAAGCGCTTCAGGGGCCCTGCGCCGGCCCGCTCGGGGAGACGGTTGGGGCCGAAACTGGCCAGGCGACGTTCCGCCTCTTCCATGTCCAGCCCGGTTGGTCGGCTGTCCAACTGCTGCAGGCTGGCTTCCGCGGTCTCGGCGTGCCAATGGGTAGCTGATGGGGCGGTCATGAGGTCCTCCTTGGCGAATCCTGAGTCAAGCCTAGTTTCCCGGCGAGCGTCCTTTATTGGCCTGGGTCAGTTCCCTGTTTCTTGTAGGAAGAATAGAAAGCTATCCAGAAACGACCTCCAGTTAGCCAAAAACAGCACGGCCCATGGGAAGGCAGGATTGTGGCTTGTCGCCACCATGCGCCTGCTCCTATGGTCGCCCCTTCGGGGAAGCGGATAGCAGATCGCGTCCATGCGGTCGTCGCCTTGCGGGGAGGTAGGAGCATGTGGACTGTCTTGCAACGCAGGCTGACGAGCCTGAGCACTGCCAACAAGTTGATGCTGGGGTTCGGCGTCGTCCTGGCGCTCACCCTGGTGGTGGCGGCCACCGGCTTCACCGCCTTGCGCGCGGTTGACGGCAGGGCGCGGCTGCTGGAGGAAATGCGCGCCATCAGCAGCGATGTGCTGGTGATCCGGCGCACGGAAAAGGACTACGCCCTGACCGCCGAGGCCAAGCATGCCGAGACGCTGCGCCAGCAGGCCGAGGCCATAGCCGCCCGCAGCGAGGCGCTGGCGGCACAGCTTTCCGGCCCCGGTCGCGAGGCCCTGGGTGAGGTGACCCAGGCCATGACCGAATACCGCCAGGCATTCGACCGCTACGTGGAACTCACCGACAACCAGCGCCTGGCACTCGACGCGGCCAACTGGCTGGTGGTCAGCGCGTCCAACAGTCTCGATGTGTTGCAGACCGGCCTGAACGAGGATGGTGTCGACCTGCTGAAAAGCTCCCAGGGCGCGCAGGGTGGCGATCTGGTGACGCAAGGCGGGCAGATCGGCCGCGTCTACCAGCTTCTCCTGCAGGCACTCAACCAGGCCCGCTTGCGCCTGGAGCAGAGCCCGGGCACGGAAGAAGCCAGCGCCCCGCAGATCCAGGAAGCGTTGGACGCGCAGAAGCTCGCCGCCGAGCTGCGCGACGCCATGCAGGACCCCGGCTACGCCGCCGTGCTCACCGAAGTCATCGGCAACGTCGACTCCTTCAACGAACGCCTCAAGGATTACACCGCCACATTGCAGCAACAGCGCCAGGAGTACGCACATCTGGCCGCCCAGGCGGACCGGGTGGTGCAGGCGGTGGACCGTGCCTACGAACTGCAGAAGGCCGACATGCGTACCCAGCAGGACGCAAGCTCGCTACTCATCCTGCTGGCGGCGGCCCTGGCGTTGGTGATCGGCCTGGCCGCCACGGCGCTGATCAGCCTGCTCATCGTCCGGCCGCTGCGCCGCGTCATCGGGTTGGCCCAGCAGATAGCCGAGGGCGATCTCAGCGCCAGCATCGAGGTACAGCGTCGCGACGAGATCGGCCAATTGATGGAGGCCATGGCCGGCATGTCCGGCAATCTGCGCGACATGGTGGGCCGTCTGCAGGGCGGGGTGGCGCAGATTTCCGCTTCGGCCCAGGCGCTGTCCAGCGTTACCGAGCAGACCCGCGTGGGCGTGAACGGCCAGCGGGAAGAAACCGATCAGGTGGCCACGGCGATGAGCCAGATGGCTGCCACCGTGCAGGAAGTGGCGCGTAACGCCGAGGCTGCAGCCAGTTCCACCGAAGCGGCGGACAACCGCGTCAGCAGTGGCAACCAGGTGGTGCGCCAGACGCTGGAACGGGTCAACCAGTTGGCCCACGCCATGGAAGAAACCACGTCCAGCATCCAGCGCCTCAGCCAGGACACGCAGAGCATCGGCACCGTGCTGGATGTGATCAAGAGCGTCGCCGAGCAGACCAACCTGCTGGCCCTTAACGCCGCCATCGAAGCCGCACGCGCAGGAGAGCAGGGTCGTGGTTTTGCCGTGGTGGCGGACGAAGTGCGGGCGCTGGCGCGGCGCACCCAGCAGTCCACGGCAGAGATCGAACGGCTGATCGCCACCTTGCGCGAGGGCGTGCGCAGCTCGGTGGAGCACATGCAGCAAAGCGAAAACCTGGTGGGCCTGACCGTGCAGGACGCCAACCAGACCGAAGAGGCCCTGGCCGGCATCGCCGAAGCGGTGACCCTGATCCACCAGATGAACCAGCAGATCGCCGCGGCGGCGGAAGAGCAAAGCGCCGTGGCCGAGGAGATCAATCGCAGCGTCACCAGCATTCGCGATATCGCCGATCAATCGGCCGCGGCCATGGATGAAACCGCAACCTCCAGTGTCCAGCTCGCCCGTCTGGGGCAGGAACTGCAAGGGATGGCGGGCCACTTCCGGCTTTGAGCCCTGAGCAAGTCTGGAGGATTCGGCATTCCGTCACCCGTCATCGCGTCCTAGAATGGTGCCCCTGTCCAATCGGCCTGGAGTGTCGCAATGCTGAAGATCTGGGGGCGAATCAATTCCACCAATGTGCGTAAGGCACTCTGGTGTGCCGAGGAAGTCGGCGTCGCCTATGAACAGCTGGATGCCGGCGGCGCCTTCGGCCTGGTCAACGAGCCGACGTATCGCGAACGCAACCCCAACGGCCTGGTGCCGATGATCGAAGATGGCGACCTGGTGCTCTGGGAGTCCAACGCCATCGTCCGCTACCTGGCCGCGCGCTATGCCGCCGGCAGCCTCTACCCGGAGTCGCCGGTGGCGCGCGCCGAAGGTGACAAGTGGATGGACTGGGCCACGTCCAGCTTCGCCACGCCGTTCCGCGACCTGTTCTGGGGCACCCTGCGCACGCCGCCGGCCGAACGCAATCTTGCGGCGATCGAGGCGGCGCTGAACCGCTGCGGTCAACTGCTCGCCATTCCCGACCGGGCCCTGGCCGAGCGTCCCTACCTGTCAGGTGAACGCTTTGCCATGGGCGATATTCCCCTCGGCTGCTTTGCCTATGCCTGGTTCGAGATGCCGGTCCTGCGCCCGGACCTGCCCAACCTCGAAGCCTGGTACGAGCGCCTGAAAGCCCGACCGGCCTATCGAAAGGCGGTAATGACGGCACTTACGTGAGCCGGCTCGCCGATCCGAGTCCTGGAACCTAGGCTGATGTGCAGCGTTTTACAGTTGAATTTGCTGGCAATCAGCCTTATCTAGCCCCTTCCTTCTGAAGCAGACGAATCCATCATGAGCTCCGCTCTGTCCATCCGGCAGTTGACCAAGACCTACGGCAATGGCTTCCAGGCCCTCAAGGGGATTGACCTGGACGTGGCCGAAGGTGATTTCTTCGCCTTGCTCGGCCCCAACGGCGCGGGCAAGTCCACCACCATCGGCATCCTCTCCACCCTGGTGAACAAGACCAGCGGCAGCGTCAGTGTCTTCGGCAATGACCTGGATAAATCGCCCTATGCGCTCAAGCGTTGCCTGGGTGTGGTGCCCCAGGAATTCAACTTCAACCAGTTCGAGAAGGTGTTCGACATCGTCGTCACCCAGGCGGGCTACTACGGCATCCCGGCGAACATCGCCAAGGAGCGCGCCGAGCAGTACCTGACCCAGCTCGGCCTGTGGGAGAAGCGCAATTCGGCTTCCCGCGAGTTGTCCGGTGGCATGAAGCGCCGCCTGATGATCGCCCGCGCGCTGGTCCACCAGCCGCGCCTGTTGATCCTCGACGAACCCACCGCCGGCGTGGATATCGAGCTGCGCCGCTCTATGTGGAGCTTCCTCACCGAACTCAACGAGCAGGGCATCACCATCATCCTCACCACGCACTATCTGGAGGAGGCTGAGCAGCTCTGCCGCAACATCGGCATCATCGACCACGGCCGCATCGTCGAGAACACCAGCATGAAGGACCTCCTGAAGAAGCTGCACAAGGAGACTTTCCTGCTGGACCTCAAGGAGCCGCTGGAAGTGGTACCGCAGCTCAATGGCTATCCCGCCGAGCTGGTGGATGACCACACCCTGGAAGTGCAGGTGGAGAAGACCCAGGGCCTGACCGAGCTGTTCCGTCAACTGGCCGCCCTGAACGTCGACGTGCTGAGCATGCGTAACAAGTCCAATCGCCTCGAGGAGCTGTTCGTGTCCCTGGTGGAGAAAAACCTGGCGAAGGTGGCCATATGAGTTCGGAACTGCGCGCCAACCTGGTCGCCCTGGAAACCATCGTCTACCGCGAAGTCCGCCGCTTCACGCGTATCTGGCCGCAGACGCTGCTGCCCCCGGCCATCACCATGGCCCTGTACTTCGTCATCTTCGGCAACCTGATCGGCAAGCAGATCGGCGCCATGGGCGGCTTCAGCTACATGGACTACATCGTCCCCGGCCTGATCATGATGTCCGTCATCACCAACTCCTACAGCAACGTGGTGTCGAGCTTCTTCGGCAGCAAGTTCCAGCGTTCGGTGGAGGAGCTGCTGGTCTCGCCGGTCTCGCCGCACACCATCCTGCTCGGCTACACCATCGGCGGCGTGCTGCGCGGGCTGGCAGTGGGGTTGATCGTCACCTTCCTGTCGCTGTTCTTCACCAAGCTTTCGGTGCACCACATCGGGGTGACCGCGCTGGTGGTGCTGCTGACCGCCACCATCTTCTCCCTCGGCGGCTTCATCAACGCCGTCTACGCGCGCAATTTCGACGACATCTCGATTGTCCCGACCTTCGTGCTGACGCCCCTGACCTACCTGGGCGGGGTGTTCTACTCGATCAACCTGCTGCCGCCGTTCTGGCAGGCTGTTTCCCTCGGCAACCCGATCCTGCACATGGTCAACGCCTTCCGGTACGGCATCCTCGGTGTTTCCGACATCAACATCGGTGTGGCCATCGTGCTGATGCTGATCACCATGGCCATTCTCTACGTTGCCTGCATTCGCCTGCTGGTGAGCGGGCGCGGTATGCGCCAGTAAGCCGGGAAACATAGCGACACAGACTGGCGTTATCCTCAATATTGACGCCCGTGGAAGTCTGCCGAAACAGTCGGCAGACTTCCTTTCCCCTATCCCTTGTCGCAGAGGCCCCGGATGACCTTCCCTCGCACCGCCTGGCTGTTGTTCGGGGCACTTGCCTCGTGGTCCGCCGTGGCCCAGGAGGCGCCGCTGGTGGAAGTGGCCGAGCCGCAGCGGGCGCTGGTGCGCGATGAACTGGTGACCTTCGGTTCGCTGCGTTCGGACGAGTCGGTGATGATCCGTCCGGAAGTGGAGGGCAGGGTGGCTAGCCTGCATTTTCGCGAGGGTGAGACGGTCAAGGGCGGCGACCTGCTGGTCAGCCTGGACGATGCAATCGCCCGCGCCGAACTGGCCCAGGCCAGGGCCAACCTCGACCTGGCGGAAAAGAGCTACCAGCGGGCGAAGTTGCTGTTCAGCCGTGGCGCGAGCAACGCCCAGGCCCAGGACGAATCCCAGTCCCAGCAGCAGGCTGCCCGCGCCAGCCTGGCCCTGGCCCAGGCGCGCCTCGACAAGACCCAGATACGCGCCCCCTATGACGGCACGCTCGGCCTGCGCCAGGTCAGCGTCGGCGACTATCTCAGTGCCGGCCAGGATGTGGTCAACCTGGAGGTACTCGACCCACTGAAGGTGGATTTCCGCGTGCCGCAGAAAGCCGTCAGCCAGGTGAGTATCGGCCAGGTGGTGGAGCTGAGTCTGGACGCTTATCCGGGCGAGCGTTTCCGAGGGGCCATCATCGCCCTCAACCCGCGCCTGGATGAAGTCGGCCGCAGCCAGGCGATTCGCGCCCAGATTCCCAATCAGGACCATCGGTTGAAGCCCGGCCAGTTCGTCAAGGTATCGGTGATCCTCGCCGAGCGGCCGCAGGCCTTGCTGATCCCTGAAGAGGCCGTGATGCCGGTGGGGCAGCAACTGTTCGTCAACCTGGTGGTGGGCGGCAAGGTGGAGCGGCGCCCGATCAAGATCGGCCAGCGCCTGCGCGGCAAGGCCGAGGTTCGTGAGGGCCTGCAGGGTAACGAGCAGGTGATTACCGCGGGCTGGCAGAAGGTCAGTCCCGGACTGGAGGTCCGCACCGTAGCGCGAGGTGGGGCATGACCCTCTCTGATGTGTGCATCCGCAGGCCGGTATTCGCCACCGTCCTGTCGCTGATCCTGGTCCTGCTCGGGCTGCTGGCCTACCAGCGGTTGGCGGTGCGGGAATATCCCAACATCGACGTGCCCATCGTCACCGTCAACGTCATCTACCCCGGCGCCAGCCCGGAGATCATGGAGTCCCAGGTGGCGCAGCCCATCGAGGACGTGCTCTCCGGTATTGAGGGGCTGGATTTCGTGGCATCCATCAGTCGCTCGGAAAACACCCAGATCACCGCGCAGTTCCGCCTCGGTACCAACGCCGACGAAGCCGCCAACGACGTGCGCGATCGCCTTGGCAGGGTGCGTGGCCTGCTTCCGGACGAGATCAACGAACCCATCGTGCAGAAGGTCGAGGCCGATGCGCAGCCGGTGATCTGGATCGCCTTCTACAGCGAGCAGCATTCGGCGATGGAGATTACCGATGTGCTGGAGCGGGTGATCCGCGACCGCGTGCAGACCATCCCAGGCGTCTCCGAGGTGCAGGTTCGCGGCGCCCGGCGCTACGCCATGCGCATCTGGCTGGACCCGGAAAAGCTCGCCGCCCATGACCTCACCGTGCAGGACGTGGAAGACGCGCTGCGCCGGCAGAATGTGGAAATCCCGGCCGGGCGCATCGAGTCGGTGCAGCGCGAGTTCAGCGTGCTGTCGGAAACCGACTTGCGCACCCCCGAGGAATTCAACGACCTGATCCTCAACGACCAGCGCGGCTATCTGTTGCGACTGGCCGACGTGGGGCACGCCGAGATCGGCGCGGCAGACGTACGCAGCATCGTGCGCTTCAATGGCCGCGCGGCGGTCTCCCTGGGGCTGGTCAAGCAGGCCACGGCCAACCCACTGGAAATCTCCGATGGCCTCAATGCCGCGTTGCCCGAACTGCGGGCGTTGCTGCCCGACGGCATGAAAATGACCATCGCCAACGACAACTCGCTGTTCATCCGCGAATCCATCGACAACGTTTACACCACCATCTGGGAAGCGGTGGTGCTGGTGATCCTCATCATCTTCCTGTTCCTGCGCTCGCTGCGTGCCACGCTGATTCCGCTGGTGACCATCCCGGTGTCGCTGATCGGCGCCTTCAGCCTCATGGTGCTGCTGGGCTTCTCCATCAACACCCTGACCTTGCTGGCCATGGTGTTGGCCATCGGACTGGTGGTGGACGACGCCATCGTCGTGCTGGAGAACATCCACCGGCACATAGAGGAGGGCATGTCGCCGATCCAGGCCGCCTACAAGGGCAGCCGGGAAATCGCCTTCGCGGTGATCGCCATGACCCTGACCCTGGCCGCCGTGTACGCACCCATCGGCTTCATGCAGGGCACCTCGGGCAAGCTCTTCACCGAATTCTCCTGGACACTTGCGGGCGCGGTGCTGGTGTCCGGCTTCGTCGCGTTGACCCTGTCGCCGATGATGTGCGGGCAGTTGCTCAAGCCCCATGCCGAGCAGAAGCACGGCCGCCTCTACAACCTGGTGGAGTCCTTCCTCCATGCGCTGACCTACAGCTACCGCCACCTGCTCGAACGTGTGCTGCGTGCCTGGATGCTGATCATCCTGCTGCTGGCGGGCATCCTGGTGTTCTGCCTGATCTTGTTCGGCGGCCTGCGCAGCGAACTGGCGCCCACCGAGGACACCGGCACCATAGTCGGCTCGATCAACGGCCCCGATGGCGCCACCATCGAATACACCAGCCGCTACGCGAAGCTGCTGGAGGAGGCCTACAAATCGATTCCCGAAGCCAACCGCTACATGGTGGTGGTGGGCTTCCCCACCGTGGCCCAGGGCCTGTCCTTCCTCAAGCTGGAGGATTGGGATTCCCGTGGCCGCAGCCAGTTCGAGATCCGCGACGAGCTCCTGCCCAAGCTGCGTGACATACCCGGCGTGCGCGCCTTCCCGATCAACCGGCCACCGCTCGGACAGAGCGCGCGCAACCAGCCGGTCAACTTCGTCATCCGTTCCTCGCTGGAATACAGCGAGCTGCAGAAGTACGTCGACCAGCTGATGGAGCGGGTGCGCGACAACCCGGCGCTGGAAAGCCTGGACAGCGACCTCAAGCTCAACTCGCCGCAGCTCAAGGTCACCGTCAACCGCGAACAGGCGGTGGCAGTGGGCACGGACACCGCCGCCATTGGCCGCAGCCTGGAAAGCCTCTTTGGCAGTCGCCAGGTCACCCGCTTCAAGCAGAATGGCGAGCAGTACGACGTGCTGGTGCAACTGGCCAACGTCGACCGCAGCAATCCCGACGACCTCAATCGCGTCTACGTCCGCGGCCGCAACGACAGCATGGTGCAACTCGCCAATCTGATCGACGTGCGCGAAACCGTAGCGCCTCGCGAGCTCAACCACTTCAACCAGCTGCGCGCGGTGACGGTGACGGCGAACGTCGGCTCCGGCTACACCCTCGGCGAGGCGCTGGATTATCTGGAAGAGACGGCGCGCGCGGTGTTCCCGCCGGACACCCAGTTCGACTACACCGGCACCTCGCGGGACTTCAAGGATTCCAGCACCGGCGTCGCGCTGATCTTCGCCCTGGCCCTGGTGTTCATCTACCTGGTGCTGGCGGCGCAGTTCGAGAGTTTCATCGATCCGCTGATCATCCTCTTCAGCGTCCCGCTCTCCATGGCTGGCGCCTTGCTGGCGCTGACCCTCTTCGGCGGCACCCTGAACATCTACTCGCAGGTCGGGATGGTCACCCTCATCGGTCTGATCACCAAGCACGGCATCCTCATCGTCGAGTTCGCCAACCAGTTGCTGCGCCAGGGCATCGACCTGCATGAGGCCGTCATGGAAGCCTCGGTGAAACGCCTGCGACCGATCCTGATGACCACCGGCGCCATGGTCCTGGGTTCGGTACCGCTCGCCATCGCCTCGGGCGCCGGCGCGGAGAGCCGCCAACAGATCGGCATGGTGATAGTCGGCGGCCTGGTGGTGGGCACCTTCTTCACACTCTTCGTCGTGCCGACCCTCTACCAGCAAGTGCGCCGCTGGAAGCCGATTCACAAGTTGGAAGCGGCGATGGCGTGAGGTCATTCACAGGGCAGGTCACCTTTGGGGGCGATTTCAATCGCTAAGCAGACCGTAGGTCTGCCCTTGGGGCGTTCGGGGCAGCTTCGCTGCCCTTAGCGAATGAATTCGCCCCCACGGCAATGTCTGCGGTAGATCACAACCGCTGGAAGAACAGCGGATAGCGGTTCACCAACCCATCCTCGTCCAGGCTCAGCACGGCCTCGAAGCCATTGCCGTCGAGGTTCTGATAGAGATAGCGGGCCTGGTCCAGGCGCGTATAGGCCTGGCGCATGCGCCGCACGGACAGTTGCGGCGCCTCGATGAACACCACTTCTATTTCCCGGCGTTCGCCAGGGTTGAGGAACAGTCGCCAGATGCTCGGGCTGTTGGTGAAGGGGGTGGGCCAGAGGTCCAGGTCGAGGCTGCCGGAGAGTTCGGGGAGCTTCTGGCCGTTACCATCGAACCAGTGCAGCCCGTCACGCCGCAGCGTCAGGTTTCGGGTGCCGCGTCCATCGCGGACCGTGGCGTTGAAGACGCGGGGCTCCCAGCCTTTGTCGTACTCCAGGGTGTAGTTCAGGCGGTAGCAGGCGCCTTCGTCGTCGAAGGCCAGCACGCCGCTGTCCGCCCGTCGTCCCTCCAGGCGGAAGTCTTCCAGGCCCTGGGCGGGGGCCCGATTGTTCCAGAGGTGGGTCCAGAGGGCAGTGGTTCTCATCAGCTCATGCCTCGTGACGTCGGTTTGTGCGCAAGACCAGATAGAGCAGCGGCCCGATGGACGCGAACACCGCGGTCAACAGATAGAAGGGTAGCAAGTAGGCCAGGCCACGGCCCTGGCGGCGATTGTCCTGGTACATCCAGATGCCGATCAGGGCGCAGGCGAGGTAAAGGTCGATCACCACCTGGGCGGTATCGGGGCGGCCCATCAGTTGGGCGCCGAATTCGAGCAGGGGTTGTTCGCTGATGGCCATGACCCAGAGCGTGTAGCCACCGAAGAGGGCCAGGGCGACCAGCGCGAAGAGACGAACAGACATGAGACTTTCCTTGTCGATTGGGGGGTGATAGTCCAGCAGCAGTCCCACTTGCCGGATCTTCGGCAGGCGCGCCACCACCAGTTGGTGGGAGCGGGTGATCAGCTCGCGCAGTTCGCCGTCACCCAAGGGGTAGGGACGCTGCATGGCGATCCAGTGGGCCCGTGCCAGGTAGGGCGCGGGAATGATGCCGGGGCGGTCGACGTAGCCGAGGAAGAGGTCCTTGTCGACCTTGAAGGTGAGACCATCACCCATGAAATCGAGAATGGCGAACATCTTGTTGCCGGCGATCGAGAACACCCGGTTGCTGCCCCATTTGAGGTCCTCGCGGGCACCGGGAAGTTGCAGGCAGAAAGCGGCGACTTGATCGGGGGTCATGGAGTCCTGCTCCTTCAGGTTCTGGATTCGCTGCGCAGCAGCCAGTAGCTCATCAGCATGCCGGTCACTGCCATCAGCGCCGCCACCAGGAAGATTACGGCGAAACCCGCGCCGCCGGCGATGGCGCCCATCAGCGGGCCGGCGATGCCCAGGGCCAGGTCGAAGAATACTGCGTAGGCACCCAGTGCCGAACTGCGGCTGGCGGCCGGAATGCGCGTGACTGCCTCGACGCCAAGGGCAGGGTAGACCAGCGACAGGCCGAAGCCAGTCAGCGCCGCGCCGGCCAGGGCCAGCCAGGGCGTCGGCGCCGCCCAGAGCAGGAACAGTCCGAGGCTTTCCACGGCCAGGCAGATGATGGCGACGCGGTAACCGCCCAGGTGCTTGATGCTGTTGACGAACAGCAGGCGCGCGCCGATGAAGGCACAGCCGAATGCAGTCAGGCACCAGGCCGCGCCTTCCCAGCCGACGCTTGCGTAATAGAGGGTGATGAAGGTGGCCAGCGTGCCGAAGCCGATGGAGCCCAGGGCCAGTGCCGTGCCGTTGGGGGCGATACGCAGGAACACGTTACTGAACGGCAGCCGCTCGCCATGGACGATGGGCGAGGGCCGCTTGGGCCAGGCCAGCAGCAGGGCAACGGCACAGAGCACGGCCATGAGCCCACCGATGCTCCAGAGGCCTAGTTCGTCCACCAGGACCACGCCCAGTGGGGCCCCAATGGCAACCGCGCCGTAGGAGGCGATGCCGTTGAAGGAAATCACCCGCGCCATGCTCTCCGCGCCCACCAACCCCACGCCCCAACTGATGGAGCCGGTGCCCACCAGACCCTGGCCGATGCCCAGCAGGACCCGTCCGCCGAGCAGGAGCCCAAGGCTCAGCACGGGGAGCTGCTCCAACGAGGTGGAGAGCAGCGTCAGCACCCCGGAAAGGCCGCAGCAGGCCATGCCGTACATGACCGCGCGCTTGGCGCCCAGCCGGTCCGCCAGGCTGCCGGACATGGGGCGGGAGAGGAGGGTGGCGAGGTATTGCACGCTGATGACGATCCCCGCCATCACCGAGCCATAACCCATGTCGTTGTGCACATAGCCGGGCAGGACGGCAATCGGCAGGCCGACGCAGAAGAAGCTGATGAACGTGAAGAAAACGACGGTGATGATCTGCAACGTAGAGGAGGACGCGGACGGCCGTAGCGTGCTCATGGCAGAACCTGGAATCGACAAGGGGAAGGACGCCGCCCATCATCCCTGAGTCCCGGCGGCAAAGAAAGCTGGCTAATGGTTGTCTTGCTTACCAGGCTTCAGATCACCGTTCCCTGATGACGGGAAAAGGCTTCCGCGAGGTGTTCGATCCAGGCCCGAACCGCCGGTAGCAGACCGCGCCTGTGGGTGTAGACCGCCTGCAGGTGGCCACCGGGCAGATCCCAGTCCGGCAAGAGGCGCACCATGCTGCCGTCGTGCAGTTCGGCCTCGCAGTTCATCTGCGGCAGCATGCTGAAGCCCAGGCCCGCCAGCACCGCATGCTTGCGCACATCGAAATCCTCGATGCCCAGGCGCGCTTCCAGAACCACTTCACGGCGGTTGCCATGGGCGTCCCGCAGGTAGTGATGGATGCGCCGGTCGGCTTCCAGCCCGCCCAGGGCCGGCAACAGCTGGAGGTCGTCAGGGACGCGGATGCTCCTGCCTTCTACCAGGCTGGGGGCGGCCACCAGGAAGGCCTGTGCCGGACTCAGCACGCGGGCGATCAGCGTGGGGTCTTCATCACCTTCCTCACGTACCCGCAGGGCCACGTCCACACCTTCTTCGCGCAGGTCCACCCGGCGGTTGGTCAGGAACATGTCCAGCTGCACGAGGGGATATTGCTGGAGGAAGTCGGTGATCATCGGCCGCAGCATTGCGTGCGCGAGTTCGGTTGGGCAGGACACCCGCAAACGGCCCCGTGGTTCAACCGTGAGACTGGCGACCACTTCCTCAGCCTGCTCGGCTTCCAGCAGCATCGCCTGGCAATGGCGAAGGAAGCGCTCCCCGACATCCGTCAGGGCCATCTTGCGGGTCGTGCGCTGCAGCAGCCGGGCATCGAGACGGGTCTCCAGCTCGGCGATCCGCCGCGACAGGCGTGACTTCGGCACACCGAGCAAGCGCGCGGCAGCGGAGAAGCCGCCGTATTCCACCACCTTGGCGAAATAGAAGAGGTCGTTGAGGTCCTGCATGATCGGGATTGTTCCGTGGGGGATACGAAAATATGGCATTGGCACCCAACCCGGTGCCATCGTTTTCGCTGGCGGCACGATCGTTCCGGGAGGCCTTTAGACCCGACTGCCGGGGTTCGTCCCTTTCCCTGCGTCTGCATGCTCGTTGCCGGGCAGCCGGCCAGGGGCTATACCTGAGCCTCTCAATCAACCCGAAAACGGAGCGATCACCATGTCCTTGTCCATGTACGAGGCGTCCATCCCGGTCCTGGCACGCATGCTCGGCAACCTGTCCAATATCCTCAAGAAAGCCGAAGCCAACGCCCAGGCCCGCGGCATCGATCCCAAGGTGTTCATCGAATCGCGCCTGGCGCCGGACATGTACGCCCTGGCCCGCCAGGTGCAGATCGCCAGCGACATGGCCAAGGGCTGTGCTGCGCGTCTGGCGGGTGTCGAAGTGCCGAGCTGGGCCGACACCGAAACCACCTTCGAGGAACTGCAGGCGCGTATTGCCAAGACCCAGATGTTCATCAAGGACATCGACGCCAGCAAATTCGACGGCAGCGAAGACCGCACCGTGGTGTTGAAAATGCGCAGCGGCGATATGAGTTTCAGTGGCCGCGACTACCTGCTTGGCTTCGCGCTGCCGAACTTCTATTTCCACATCACGGCCGCCTACGCGATCCTCCGCCACAACGGCGTGGACGTGGGCAAGATGGATTTCCTCGGCGGCGTCTGAGCTGTTTTTTGCTCTGGGAGGTTGGCGCCGAGCGCAGCGAGGCCCAACGGAAGCGGTGTCGAGCTGACCCACCGTTCTATTCGTCCCATGGATGGGACGCTGAATCACAAAATCCCCGACTAATCAGCATTTATCGACATGGATAGGATTACCTCCATCCCGATCGGCCGTCGCCGGTCGCCCAACTGAGGGTAACCATCCATGAAACTCCTGCACCTCGATTCCAGCATCCTCGGCGACGCCTCCGCCTCCCGCCAACTGAGCCGCGACGTGGTCGCTGCCTGGGAAGCCGCCGAGCCGAATGCCCAGGTCACCTACCGCGATCTGGCCAGCGACGCCATCAGCCACCTGTCCGCCCTGAGCCTGGTCGCTGGCGGTACGCCGGCTGAACTGCGCGATGCCGCGCAGAAGCACGAAGCCGAGCTGGGCGAAACCACCTTGAACGAATTCCTCGCGGCCGATGCCGTCGTCATCGGCGCGCCGATGTACAACTTCACCATCCCGACCCAACTGAAAGCCTGGATCGACCGCATCGCCGTTGCCGGCAAGACCTTCCGTTACACCGAGAACGGCCCGGAAGGCCTGGCAGGCGGCAAGAAGGTGGTGATCGTTTCCACCGCTGGCGGCATCCACGCTGGCCAGGCTTCGGGCCAGGCCCATGAGGACTACCTGATACGGGTGCTGAACTTCCTCGGTGTGACCGACATCGAGATCGTCCGTGCCGAAGGCCTGGCTTATGGCGAAGAGCCCCGCGCCAACGCTTTCAGCGCCGCCCAGCAGCAGATCGGCGAGCTGTTCGCCACCGCCTGATTCCGTACCCCGGAAAACCCAAAGCCCCGCAATTGCGGGGCTTTGTCGTTCTTGTAGGGGCGAATTCATTCGCCAAGGGCGGCGAAGCTGCCCCTTGCGTTGATGAAGGCCAAACCTGCGGTTCGGTTGGCGAATGAATTCGCCCCTACAGATTCAGCCTTCATAGCCGAGAATGGAACGGATCAGACAATCACACCCTGGCTACGCAGGTAATCGTCATAGGTGCCGCTGAAATCGGTCACGCCGTGCTCGTTCAGCTCGATGATACGGGTGGCCAGGGAGCCGACGAACTCGCGGTCATGGCTGACGAAGATCAGGGTGCCCGGGTAGTTTTCCAGCGCCAGGTTCAGCGCCTCGATGGATTCCATGTCCAGGTGGTTGGTGGGTTCGTCCATCACCAGCACGTTGGACTTTTTCAGGATCAGCTTGCCGAACAGCATGCGGCCCTGCTCACCACCGGAAATCACTTTCACGGACTTCTTGATCTCGTCGTTGGAGAACAACATGCGACCGAGGGTGCCGCGTACCAGTTGCTCGCCGCCCTGGGTCCACTGGGCCATCCAGTCGAACAGGGTCACGTCGTCTTCGAAGTCCTCGGCGTGGTCCTGGGCGAAGTAGCCGACATCGGCGCTTTCGGTCCACTTCACCTCACCGCCCATGGGCGCCATCTCGCCTACCAGGGTGCGCAGCAGGGTGGTCTTGCCGATACCGTTCGGGCCGATGATGGCGACGCGCTCGCCGGCTTCGATTTGCATCGAGAGGTTCTTGAACAGCGCAGTACCATCGAAGCCCTGGCTGACCTTCTCCAGGGTGACTGCCTGGCGGTGCAGCTTCTTGAACTGCTCGAAACGGATGAACGGGCTTACGCGGCTGGATGGCTTGACCTCTTCCAGCTGGATCTTGTCGATCTGACGGGCGCGACTAGTGGCCTGCTTGGCCTTGGAGGCGTTGGCCGAGAAGCGGCTGACGAACTGCTGCAGTTCGGCGATCTGCGCCTTCTTCTTGGCGTTGTCCGACAGCAGGCGCTCACGGGCCCCTTCGGCAGCGGTCATGTACTCGTCGTAGTTGCCCGGGAACAGGCGCAGTTCGCCGTAGTCCAGGTCCGCCATGTGGGTGCAGACGCTGTTCAGGAAGTGACGGTCGTGGGAAATGATGATCATGGTGGAGTTGCGCGCCGTGAGCACGCCTTCCAGCCAGCGAATGGTGTTGATGTCCAGGTGGTTGGTCGGTTCGTCCAGCAGCAGCAGGTCCGGATCGGAGAACAGCGCCTGGGCCAGCAGCACCCGCAGTTTCCAGCCCGGAGCCACGGCGCTCATCGGGCCGAAGTGCTGGTCCAGCGGGATGCCTACGCCCAGCAGCAGTTCACCCGCGCGGGATTCGGCCGTGTAGCCGTCCATTTCAGCGAAGTGGACTTCCAGCTCGGCGACCGCCATGCCGTCGTCTTCGCTCATTTCCGGCAGCGAGTAGATGCGGTCGCGCTCGGCCTTCACCTTCCACAGTTCTTCGTGGCCCATGATCACGGTGTCGATCACGCTGAAGTCTTCGTAGGCGAACTGATCCTGGCGCAGTTTGCCGAGACGGATGTTGGGCTCCAGCATCACCTGCCCGCCAGACGCTTCCAGCTCGCCGCCGAGGATCTTCATGAACGTCGACTTGCCACAGCCGTTGGCGCCGATCAGGCCGTAGCGGTTGCCGTTGCCGAACTTGACGGAAACGTTCTCGAACAGCGGCTTGGGGCCGAACTGCATGGTGATGTTAGCGGTGGAGATCAAGGGATTTACCTATCAATAACGTGCGAATTGGTGCCTTCGGCTGATACCGATCCGATACCGATATTCAACTGTGTGAGCTCGCTCCAGTCGGAGCGGAAGTCGATCCAGCGGGCATAAGTCGACAGCAACGACTGGGCCTTGCGGCCAGGCTACTGGGAGATGAAGGCGGGGTTCATGCCGGATATTGCGCGGATTGTCGCATAGGTGTGACGGCAATTGCATGACGGTCGGTCGTTCAACCTGAAGCATGCCCGGGTTTTCGTTTCTGCTTTACTCTTGGTCGGCTTCCGCCCAACCCGGCGGCTGGAAGCTCATGCGTTGTCGCCCCAGACGAATTATCGACGCCCTGGCCTGCATGCCGGGGCTTTCTGCGAGGAAAGAATGAACAAGATGCTTGCGTTGCTTCTCCTGGTCGCCCCGGCAGCACTCGCTGATTCGACACAGCCCAGCCACCCGTGCACCAAGCCCGATGTTCCGGCCCAATTCAAGGATGAGGCCGAGCGCGATCAGTTCTCGCAAGCCGTCAACACCTACCACAAGTGCATCTCTGACTTCATCACGGCGCAGAACGAAGCCGCCCACAAGCATCGGTTGGCGGCGCAGACGGCTACGGATGAGTGGAACGCCTTTGCCAACTCCATGAAGTAGGACGCTGCACGCTGTCGCAGAACCGTCAACTTCCGGCGCTAGCCTGAGGTCGCTTCCACGGCATTTTCTGATGCGGCAGCGCATCTCCACACCCTCGCGGTGCAGGCCAACTCGATCAGTTGGCCTTTTTTCGGCCTGCCGCTTTTGCCCTGTGCTTCCCAGGTCACGCCGGAGTCATCCATGGAAATCTCGATCCAGCAGGTCATTCGGGGCGGCAGGCACGAGTGGCTGCTGGAAACCCTCGGCATGAAGGTCCCGTTCCGCGATCGGGCCTCGGCTTTGGCGTTCGCGGTTCGGCTGCAGGAGCGGGTAGAGGCACCGCACCTGTTGCCGAGTCCGGAAAGGCGGGAGGGCGTGGAAGACTGATGCCGCGTGCTGTCGTTTTCAGCTATTGCCTGCAAGGCGTCCATTGCGGCAAGAATGTGCCCTCAGGACCAGCAGGAGATGGCATGTGAAAAAGACTCTGTTCTTTGGCGCTGTGGCTTTGCAAACCTTCGCCCTGGCGGCTGTGGCGGGGGAATGGCCGCAAGGCGGCGGCGAGAAGTTCACCGAGGAATGCGTCGTCAGCGCGGCGCGGCAAGTCCCGCAGGACAAGGCGGTCGCCTACTGCAAGTGCTCCAGCGGCATGATGCAGGAAGCCTTCACGACCCAGCAGTTGGTGGCGGTCACCGAGGGGCGTAAACCGACCAATGAAGAATTGTCGGTCCTGACCGATATCTCGCGCAGCTGTGCCAGCGAAACGCTGAAATGAATCGGTAACTCGCGCGTCATATCCGTTCCCTAGAATGGGCACTGCGCCACGGACGGTGCCCATCTCCCCGCATTTCCTCACTCCCTGAAGAAAACCTGCACCAGGTGATAGCCGAACTGGCTTTTCACCGGGCCGTGGATGACGCGCACAGGCTTCTTGAAAATCACCTGATCGATCACGCGCACCATCTGGCCAGGGCGCACCTCGCCCAGATCGCCGCCGCGCTTGGCGGAGGGGCAGATGGAGTGCTTCTTGGCCAGGGTGGCGAAGTCTTCGCCCTTATCCAGGCGTTTCTTCAGCTGTTCGGCTTCCGCCTCGGTCTTGACCAGAATATGGCGGGCAAGGGCCTTGGCCATGGGATTTCCTCTTGGACTGTGGAGCGGTTCATTGTGCCAGCACGGGCGGTCGCCATACAGTTGCTCCCCTGTGATCCGCTATGCGGATGCCTTCACACTTGACCGGACGCAACTCCATGGACCTCTCCGCGATGCTGAAAATCCTGGCCAGCCAGGATGGTTCCGACCTCTACCTGTCCACGGGCGCGCCGCCCTGTGCCAAGTTCAACGGCCTGTTGCGACCGCTCAGCAATGAGCCCTTGAAGGCCGGTGACGTGGCCAGGATCGCCGAGTCGATCATGGACGCCGAGCAGCGTGCCGAGTTCGACCGCGAACTGGAGATGAACCTGGCCATCTCGCTGCCGAACATCGGTCGCTTCCGTATCAACATCTTCCGCCAGCGCAACGAGGTGTCCATCGTCGCGCGGAATATCAAGCTGGATATCCCGCGTTTCGAAGACCTCAAGCTGCCCGAAGTGCTGCTCAAGATGGTGATGGAGAAGCGCGGCCTGGTGCTCTTCGTCGGTGGCACCGGCTCCGGTAAGTCCACCTCCCTGGCGGCGCTGATCGACTACCGCAACCGCAACACCGGCGGCCACATCATCACCATCGAGGACCCGGTGGAGTACGTGCACCGGCACAAGAAATCCATCATCAACCAGCGCGAGGTGGGTGTGGACACCCGCAGCTTCCACGCTGCGCTGAAGAACACCCTGCGCCAGGCGCCGGACGTGATCCTGATCGGCGAAATCCGTGACCGCGAGACCATGGAGCACGCGCTGGCCTTCGCCGACACCGGCCACCTGGCCATCTCTACCCTGCACGCCAACAACGCCAACCAGGCGCTCGACCGCATCATCAACTTCTTCCCCGAAGAGCGTCGCCCGCAACTGCTCAATGACCTGGGCAACAACCTCAAGGCCTTCGTCTCCCAGCGCCTGGTACGCACCCAGGACGGCAAGCGCCGGGCGGCGGTGGAGGTGCTGCTGGGAACTTCCACCATCAGCGATCTGATCAAGCGCGGCGAATTCCACTCCATCAAGGAAATCATGGAAAAGTCCCGCGGCCTGGGCATGCAGACCTTCGACCAGGCGCTGTTCGACCTGGTGGTGGAGGGCGCGATTCCCGAAGAGGAGGCGATCAAGAACGCCGACTCGGCGAACAACCTGCGTCTGAAGCTCAAGCTCTATCGCGAAGGCCCTGCTGCAACGCCTGCACCGGCCGCAGCGGCTCCCGCACCGGCAGCTGCCCCGAGCGCCACCCCGGATTCCGCCGGCTGGGGCCTGGAGCTGAAGCTGGAAGACCTGGAAGAAGACGCCCCGGAAGAGCCGGGGCCTCGCTGAAGCTCTTGTAGGGGCGATTTCAATCGCCAAGGGCGGCGAAGCTGCCCCCTTGGCACCTGCCGGCCGAACCTTCGGTCCGGTTGGCGAATGAATTCGCCCCTACAGCCTGTGATTCGCACGCCTGTATGGCCAAATTTAAATTCGTCTGTACATAGCGGCCCTTCCGCAGCCCGCATAGATTCGTTGCATGCACCCATGCGATCCGGGAGGTCGTGATGCGTATCGCCGTACTGACATTCGAAGGTTTCAACGAGCTGGACTCCTTTGTCGCCGCCGGCCTGCTCAACCGCATGCGCGGCGAGGGCTGGAAGGCGGATATCACGGCGCCCAGCGAGTGGGTGACTTCGATGAATGGCGTGCGGGTGCAGGCGCAACAGCCGCTGGAGTTCGCCAACAGTGCCGACGTGGTGCTGTTCGGCAGCGGCATCCTGACACGCGACATCGTCAAGGACCGCAACATCCTCGACCGCCTGCAACTGGACCCACAGCGCCAACTGATCGGCTCCCAGTGCTCCGGCGCCTTGCTGATGGCCAAACTCGGCCTGCTCGGCAGCCTGCCGGCCTGCACTGACCTCACCACCAAACCCTGGGTGATCGAGGCGGGCGTGCAGGTGCTGGATCAGCCGTTCTTCGCCAGCGGCAACCTCGCCACGGCGGGGGGCTGCCTATCCGCGCCCTACCTGGCGGCCTGGGTGATCGCCAAACTGGCCGGCGAGGATGCCTGTGCCACGGCGCTGCACTATGTGGCACCGGTAGGTGAGAAAGAGGTTTATGTGGAGCGGGCGTTGGGCGTGATCAGCCCGTATCTGTAGGGTCGATTTCAATCGACAGGGCGGCGCAGCCGCCCCCTGAGGATTTGCAGGCCGGACCTTCGGTCCGTTTGGCGAATGAATTCGCCCCTACAGGTTCTCGATGTCCGATGGCACGACCTGCTTTTCCTGTGGGGGCGATTTCAATCGCGAAGGGTGGCAAAGCCGCCCCTTCAACTCTGAAGCTCCGGAAGATCCCGATACAACTCCAATGCCTGCGGATTGGCCAGGGCATCGGTGTTCTTCACCGGATTGCCATGCACCACGTTTCGCACCGCCAGTTCGACGATCTTGCCGCTCAGGGTGCGGGGAATGTCGTCAACGGCGAGGATCTTCGCCGGCACATGGCGCGGGCTGGTATTGGTGCGAATCACCTGGCGGATGCGTGCGCGCAGGGTCTCGTCCAGCACGACGCCGTCCCGCAGGCGCACAAAGAGCACCACGCGCACGTCGCCCTGCCAGTCCTGGCCGATGGCGATGGACTCCAGTACATCCTCGACTTTCTCCACCTGGCGGTAGATCTCCGCCGTACCGATGCGCACGCCGCCAGGGTTGAGCACGGCGTCCGAGCGGCCATGGATCACCAGGCCGCCGCGTGGGGTTTCTTCGGCGTAGTCGCCATGGGCCCAGACGCCGGGGAAGGTGTCGAAGTAGGCCGCCTTGAATTTTGCGCCGTCCGGGTCGTTCCAGAAACCGAGTGGCATGGACGGGAAGTGTCGCGCGCACACCAGTTCCCCTTTCTCGCCGAACACGCGCTTGCCGTCTTCGTTCCACACCTGCACGTCCATCCCCAGGCCCTTGCATTGCAGCTCCCCGCGCCACACCGGCAGCACCGGATTGCCCAGGGCGAAGCAGGAGACGATGTCCGTTCCGCCGGAGATGGAGGACAGGCAAAGCTCGCCCTTGATGTCGCGGTAGACGTACTCGAAGCTCTCGTGAGACAGCGGTGAACCGGTGGAAAGCAAAGCCTTGAGCCGTTCCAGGCGATGGCTCTGGCGCGGCTTGATGCCAGCCTTCTCCAGCGCGGCCAGGTATTTGGCGCTGGTGCCGAAGATGCTGATGCCCTCGGCGTCGATCAGGTCCATCAGGCGTTCCGGACCGGGATGGAAGGGCGAGCCATCGTAGAGCACCAGGGTGGCGCCCAGGGCGAGGCCTGAGACCAGCCAGTTCCACATCATCCAGCCGCAGGTAGTGAAGTAGAACAGGGTGTCCGACGCCGTCAGGTCGCAATGCAGGCCATGTTCCTTGACGTGTTGCAGCAAAGTGCCGCCGACGCCGTGGACGATGCATTTGGGCACGCCGGTGGTGCCGCTGGAGTAGAGGATGTACAGCGGCTGATCGAAGGGAACCGGGGTGAACAGCGGCTCGCCGCCGGGCTGGTAGAAGTCGTTCCACAGCGCGACCCGCGCGCGGGTGTTGAAGTTCGCCGGGCGGGTCTCGGTGCGGTCAGAGGGCACTACCACTAATTGCTCCAGCCAGGGCATGCGTTCGAGGACTTCGTTCAGCTTGGTGGAGAGGTCCATGTCCTTTCCGGCGTAGCGGTAGCCGGCGGCGGCGATCAGCACTTTGGGCTCGATCTGGCCGAATCGGTCGATCACGCCGTGGGTGCCGAAGTCCGGCGAGCAGGACGACCAGGTGGCGCCCAGGCTGGTGGCGGCGAGCATGCCCACCACGGCCTGCCAGATGTTCGGCATGAAGGCGGCGACCCGGTCACCCGCACCCACGCCGATGCCCTTCAGGCTCTGCTGCAAGCCTGCGACATGGCTGGCCAGTTCGGCGTAGGTCAGTTGCACGCGGCTGCCGTCCTCGCCTATGGCGACGAGGGCAGGGTGGTTGTCGCGGCGGCGCAGCAGGTGTTCGGCGAAATTCAGGGTCGCGCCGGGGAACCAGCGGGCACTGGGCATCACGGGGCTTTCCTCCAGCACGGCCGTGGGGGGCGTGCTGAAGCGGATGTCGAAGAATTCGACTATGGCCTGCCAGAAAGCCTCACGGCGATCCAGGCTCCAGGCGTGCAGGGCAGGGTAGTCGGGCAGGTCCAGGCCCTGTTGCTGGCAGACCTGGCGGCGGAAGGCGTCCATACGGGTGGCGGCGATCCGCACCGGGCTGGGGGTCCACAGTGGCTGGTCCATCTGCGCATCCTCATCTGGCAAGACGTGGGTCATCCGGTTGCTATCAGCATAGGCCCAGGCTCAGGGCCGGGGCAGCTCCAGGCGGGTCCAGTCGTGAGCCTTCAGCAGCACGTCGCTGAGGGCCTGGGCGGCGGTGGAGAGCTTGTGCTCGGCCAGTCGAAAGAGGCCCACGCGGCGTTCCACCTGCGGGCTGTGCAAGGCGATGCAGCGGGCGCCAAGCTCCTCCATCTGCTGGATGCACAGACTGGGCACGGCGCTGACGCCCAGCCCCTGGGCCACCATCCGGCCCACGGTCACCAACTGATGGCTCTCGAAGGCTACCGGCAGGCGGCCGTGCTGCGGCGCGAGCACTTCCTCCAGCATCAGCCGCACGGCGGAGGGGCGCTGCAGGGTGATGAAGTTGCCCTGCAGCAACTCCGCCCAGTCGATTTCGGCGCGCTGCGCCAGCTCGCAGTCAGCGGGTACCACGGCAACGAAGCGGTCGGTGTAGAAGGGCATGAAATCCAGGCCGTCGAGGGACTCCGGCTCGAAGGCGATGCCCAGTTCCACCCGGCGGTTGCGCACCATCTCCAGCACCTGCTCGTTGATCACGTCATGTACCGCCACGTTGACTTTGGGGTGCTGGTCGCGGAAAGCCTTGAGCGCTGCCGGCAGCAAGTTGCCGGCGAAGGAGGGCATGGCGGCGATGGAAACCTTGCCCAACTGCAGGGTGAAGTGCTGGCGCAACAGTTCTTCGGCGTTGTCCCAGTCCGCCAGCAGGCGCCGGGCGATGGGCAGCAGGGTTTCGCCCTCGGGCGTCAGGGCGACGCTGCGGGTGGTGCGCACCAACAGTTGGCCACCGAGGGAATCTTCCAGGTTCTTGATCGCCAGCGAGAGGGCCGGCTGTGACAGGTGCAACCGCTCGCAGGCCTGGGCGAAGCTCAGGCTCTGCGCCACGGCGAGGAAGGCGCGCAGCTGCTTGATGGTCATTGATTTGGTTTGCTTATTAATCGTTAGGAAAAACAAACTTAACAAATCAGTCTGCGCGGGAGAAGCTCTGACCCACTCAACGGCGGTACCCCCGCCGCGACCAATAAAGACAAGAGGCACATGAGCATGAGTGGACTCGACAAGCGCGTATACAGCTACGAGGAAGCCCTGGACGGGCTGACTGATAACATGACCGTCCTGGCCGGTGGTTTCGGCATCTGTGGCATCCCCGAGAACCTGATCGCCGAGATCCGCCGTCGTGGCGTCAAGGGCCTCACCGTGGTTTCCAACAACTGCGGCATCGATGGTTTCGGCCTGGGCGTGCTGCTCGAAGACCGCCAGATCCGCAAGATGATCGCCTCCTACGTGGGCGAGAACGCCCTGTTCGAGCAGCAGCTGCTGAGCGGCGAACTGGAAGTCGAACTGACCCCCCAGGGCACCCTCGCCGAGAAAATGCGCGCAGGCGGTGCCGGCATCCCGGCCTTCTTCACCGCCACCGGCTACGGCACCCCGATTGCCGAAGGCAAGGAAGTGCGTGAGTTCAACGGCCGCAAGTACATCCTCGAGCCGTCGATTACCGGCGACTTCGCCATCGTCAAAGGCTGGAAGGCCGACCACTTCGGCAACGTGATCTACCGCCACACCGCGCAGAACTTCAACCCGCTGGCGGCCACCGCCGGCCGGATCACCGTGGTCGAGGTGGAAGAAATCGTCGAGCCGGGCGAACTGGACCCTGCCCACATCCACACGCCGGGCATCTACGTTGACCGCGTCATTTGCGGGACCTTCGAGAAGCGCATCGAAAAGCGCACCGTCCGCTCCTGATCACGACAAGAAGAATTCGAGGAAACCGACATGGCACTGACCCGCGAACAGATGGCCCAGCGCGTGGCCCGCGAACTGAAAGACGGCTACTACGTGAACCTGGGGATAGGCATTCCGACCCTGGTCGCCAACTACGTACCTGAAGGCATGCAAGTGATGCTGCAGTCCGAGAACGGCCTGCTGGGCATGGGCGCCTTCCCCACTGAAGATGAAGTCGATGCCGACATGATCAACGCCGGCAAACAGACCGTCACTGCGGTGAAGGGCGCTTCGATCTTCTCCTCCGCCGAGTCCTTCGCGATGATCCGCGGCGGTCACGTGGACCTCACCGTGCTCGGCGCCTTCGAAGTGGACGTGCAGGGCAACATCGCCTCCTGGATGGTCCCGGGCAAGCTGGTCAAGGGCATGGGCGGCGCCATGGACCTGGTGACTGGCGCAGAAAACATCATCGTCACCATGACCCACGCCTCCAAGGACGGCGAGTCCAAGCTGCTGGAAAGCTGCTCGCTGCCGCTGACCGGCGCCGGTTGCATTCGCAAGGTGCTCACCGACCTGGCCTACCTGGAGATCGAGAACGGCGCCTTTATCCTGCGTGAAACCGCCCCCGGCGTGAGCATCGCCGAGATCGCCGAGAAGACCGCCGGCCGCCTGATCGTCCCGGACGACGTGGTTGAAATGACTTTCTGATTGCTCTGCCGCTCTGGAGGAGGCCACCACGCATGGCGCTCCTCCGGCGCGGTTTTTTCTATGCTTTTGTAGGAGCGAGCTTGCTCGCGAAGTTCACTCCGATTCGCGAGCACGCTCGCTCCTACGGATCAAATGGAGATCCCCATGCAAGACGTCGTTATCGTCGCCGCCACCCGCACAGCCATCGGCAGCTTCCAGGGCGCGCTGGCCAACATTCCCGCCCATGAACTGGGCGCCGCCGTGATCCGCCAGCTGCTGGAGCAGACCGGCCTCAAGGGTGAGCAGATCGATGAAGTGATCCTCGGCCAGGTGCTCACCGCTGGTGCCGGCCAGAACCCGGCGCGCCAGGCTGCCGTCCTCGCTGGCCTGCCCCATGCAGTACCGGCCATGAGCCTGAACAAGCTCTGCGGTTCCGGCCTCAAGGCCCTGCACCTGGGCATCCAGGCGATTCGCTGCGGCGACGCCGAGGTGGTCATCGCCGGTGGCCAGGAAAGCATGAGCCTGGCCCCCTACATCCTTCCGGCCGCCCGTACCGGCATGCGCATGGGCCACGCCAAGGCGCTGGACAGCATGATCCACGACGGCCTGACCGACGCCTTCAACAACTACCACATGGGCGTCACTGCCGAGAATCTGGTGGAGAAGTACGGCCTGACCCGCGAACAGCAGGACGCCTTTGCCGCCGCTTCCCAGCAGAAAGCCGCCGCCGCCATCGAGGCCGGACGCTTCAAGGATGAGATCACTCCCATCCTGATTCCGCAGAAGAAGGGCGACCCAGTCGCCTTCGATACCGACGAAGGTCCGCGCGCCGGCACCACCGCCGACTCCCTCGCCAAGCTGAAGCCCGCCTTCAAGAAAGACGGCAGCGTCACCGCTGGCAACGCCTCCACCCTCAACGACGGCGCCGCCGCCGTGGTGCTGATGAGCGCCGAGAAGGCCAAGTCCCTGGGCCTGCCGGTACTGGCGCGCATCGCTGGCTACGCCAACTCCGGTGTCGACCCGGCGATCATGGGCATCGGCCCGGTCACCGCTACCCGTCGCTGCCTGGACAAGGCCGGCTGGAACCTCGCAGACCTCGACCTGATCGAAGCCAACGAAGCCTTCGCCGCGCAGTCCCTGTCGGTCGGCAAGGAACTGGGTTGGGACATGGCCAAGGTCAACGTCAACGGCGGCGCCATCGCCCTGGGCCACCCCATCGGCGCGTCCGGCTGCCGCGTACTGGTCAGCCTGCTGCACGAAATGATCAAGCGCGATGCGAAGAAAGGTCTGGCGACCCTGTGCATCGGCGGCGGCATGGGCGTAGCCCTGGCCATCGAACGCTAGTTCCGTATCGCACTACCCGTAGGTTGGTCAGAGCGAAGCGAAGCCCAACGAGTCCAACCGTTGGGCCTCGCAGGCTCGGACCAACCTACGGAAGCTCCACCCATAATTAGAAAGCTCCAATGGACCAGGCCCGCCTGGTTCTCGCAACGCCATCACGCACGAGCCCAAGGCTGAAAGGTCACGGGCACCCGACCTCACCATGCCCCTCCCGGGCGTGGCGTCGTCGTTTCAGACAGAAAAGAGGGCAAAGACCCTCGGATTCTTTTCAAGACCACTGTCCCGGCACCCGGCCCTGGCTGGGTGAATGCCGATAAAAACAACACTCCCGAGGTACCCGATGGCCACCACACTTCAAGAAAGCCGTTCAGCCCGCTTTGCCATGCGCTGCTCCGCCTGGGCGGAACGCTGGTTCCCCGATTCCTGGGTCTTCGCCGCAGTCGCCGTACTGCTGGTCACCGTCGCCGCGCTGGGTATGGGGGCACCGGCCAGTCAGGCCGCCAAGGCCTTTGGCGACGGATTCTGGAGCCTGATCCCCTTCACCATGCAGATGGCCTTCGTGGTCATCGGCGGCTATGTGGTCGCCAGCTCCGGCCCGGCCTCGCGCCTGATCGACCTGCTGGCCCGCGTGCCGAAGAACGGCCGCTCGGCGGTGTGCTGGGTAGCGCTGATCTCCATGGTCGCCTCCTTGCTCAACTGGGGCCTGTCCCTGGTATTTGGCGGCCTGCTGGTGCGCGCCCTGGCCCGCCGTGAAGAGCTGAAGATGGACTACCGCGCCGCTGGTGCCGCTGCCTATCTGGGTCTTGGTGCCGTGTGGGCGCTGGGCCTGTCTTCCTCGGCCGCGCAGCTGCAGGCCAACCCGGCCAGCCTGCCGCCGTCGATCCTCGCCATCACCGGCGTGATCCCCTTCACCGAGACCATCTTCCTCTGGCAATCCGGCGTGATGCTGCTGGCGCTGATCGTGGTGTCCCTGGTAATCGCCTACATGACTGCGCCCAGCGCTGCCAGCGCCCGTGACGCCAAGGCCTGCGGCATCGACCCGACCTTCACCGCGCCGCCGCAGGTCAAGCCGACCCGTCCGGGCGAATGGCTGGAACACAGCCCGCTGCTGATCATCCTGCTGGTGGCCCTGGCCGGCGGCTGGCTGGCACAGGAGTTCGCCAGCAAGCCGGCGATCACCGCCATCTCTGGCCTGAACACCTACAACCTGCTGTTCATCATGGCCGGCGCGCTGTTGCACTGGCGCCCGCGCAGCTTCCTGGATGCGGTGGCCCGCGCCGTTCCGACCACCACCGGGGTGCTGATCCAGTTCCCGCTGTATGGCTCCATCGCCGCCATCATGACCACCGTCAACGGCAGCGACGGCCAGACCCTGGCGCACCACATCTCCACCTTCTTCGTGCAGATCGCCAACCACGACACCTATGCACTGCTGATGGGCGTGTATTCGGCTGTGTTGGGCTTCTTCATCCCGTCGGGCGGTGGCAAGTGGATCATCGAAGCGCCCTACGTGATGCAGGTAGCCAACGAGCTGCAGTACCACCTGGGATGGTCGGTGCAGATCTACAACGCCGCCGAGGCGCTGCCAAACCTGATCAACCCCTTCTACATGCTGCCGCTGTTGGGCGTGCTGGGCCTGAAGGCGCGCGACCTGATCGGCTTCTCCTTCGTCCAGCTGCTGGTGCATATCCCGCTGGTGATGGTGCTGCTGTGGGCGTTGGGGACGACGCTGACGTATGTGCCGCCGGTGATGCCTTGAGGTCAGCCGGAGCTTCCCTCACCCCCGGCCCCTCTCCCAGAGGGCGAGGGGTGACTCGCGCCTGGTGTATGTTTGCACGCCGGTGACCCGGTCGCACGGACAGCCCCCTCTCCCTGAGGGAGAGGGTTGGGGTGAGGGGGAAGTGTCTATCCCGGAACATCATTCAGGAGCGCTACCGCGCTCCTTGGCGAATGAATTCGCCCCTACAGAGGTACCGCCAGGGGAGAGGGCTGTATCAGCCCCTCTTGGCCAGCAGTGCCCGCGCTACCCGCGAGCCATTCTCCTTGCCGAGCACTGCGCAGATGCGCTGGCCGGCGTCCACCAGCTTGCCCATGTCGATACCGGTCTCGATGCCCATGCCGTTGAGCAGGTAGAGCACGTCTTCGGTGGCGACATTGCCGGTGGCGCCCTTGGCATAGGGGCAGCCGCCGAGGCCAGCGACCGAGCTGTCGAACACGGCGATGCCTTCCAGCAGGCTGGCGTGGATGTTCGCCACGGCTTGGCCGAAGGTGTCGTGGAAGTGGCCGGCGAGCTTGTCGCGTGGGACACGAGTGCCGACTACGTTGATCAGGTGGCGGGTAGCGCCGGCGGTGCCGGTGCCGATGGTGTCGCCCAGGGAGACTTCGTAGCAGCCCATGGCGTATAGCTCGGCGGCGACGGCAGCCACCTGTTCGGCGGGCACCTCCCCCTCATAGGGGCAGCCCAGCACGCAGGACACGTATCCGCGCACGCTGATGCCGTTGGCCTTGGCGGCTTCCATCACAGGGACGAAGCGTTCCAGACTCTCGGCGATGGAGCAGTTGATGTTCTTCTGCGAGAAGGACTCGGACGCGGCAGCGAACACCGCCACTTCCTTCACTCCGGCCTCCACGGCCGCCTCGAAGCCCTTGAGGTTCGGTGCCAGGGCCGCGTAGGTGACGCCAGCCTTGCGCTGGATCTGCGCGAAGACTTCGGCGGAGCCTGCCATCTGTGGCACCCACTTGGGCGATACGAAACTGCCGACTTCGACATAGCCGAGGCCGGCGGCGGTGAGGTCGTCCACCAGGCGCACCTTGTCGGCGACGCTGATGGGTTGCTTCTCGTTCTGCAGGCCATCGCGTGGGCCGACTTCGACCAGGCGGACCTTGCTGGGAATGTTCATTGCGTCATCTCTCGATTAGGGAGGTCGGGCGAAGCTACGGCGAGAATGCATTGGTGCGCACGGCGCACCCTACATCCGGGATCTCCCAGGTAGGGTGCGCCGCGCGCACCGGACAAGGCCTCAGGCCTCTTCCAGCTCCACCAGCGCGGTGCCTTCTTTGACCAGCTCGCCCTCGTTGCAATACAGCGCCTTGACCACGCCGTCGTGGGGCGCGCGGATGCTGTGTTCCATCTTCATGGCTTCGAGCACCACCAGTGCGGTGCCGGCTTCGACTTTCTGCCCGGCTTCCACCAGGACACGCACGATACTGCCGTTCATGGGCGCCGTCAGCCCGCCGTGGTGGGCGTGGCTGGCTTCGACTTCTTCGATCGGGTCGACGCGGGTGACGCTGCGCAGCTCGCCGTCCCATTCCAGGTAAAGGTTTTCACCGCGACGGATCGCCAGATGCTGACGACGCAAGCCATCCTGTTCCAGGGTGATCTGTTCGCCCTTGAGCTGGATCGGGCTGGTGGCCACGCCACGCAGGCGGACCACCTGGCGCTCGTCACCGCAGGTCAGGTGCAGGTCGGTTTCACTCGGCAGACCGGCGCGCCAGCCGCTGTTGCGGCTCCAGGGCGAATGCGGGTCGTCCCCGCGTACACGCTCGGCTTCACCCTGGCGGAAGGCTTCGGCGGCCACCTGCCAGAAGGCCGGGGGCAGGCCGGCCGGGGCGGGCAGCAGTTGCTCCTGGTGACGGGCGATGAAGCCGGTGTCCAGCTCGGCATCGGCGAACGCCGGATGGGCCAGCACGCGACGCAGGAAGGCCAGGTTGGTCTTGAAGCCGCCCACGGCGGTTTCGTCGAGCATTGCCAGCAGGCGCTGACGGGCTTCCTCGCGGTTCTCGCCCCAGGCGATCAGCTTGGCCAGCATCGGGTCGTAGAAGGGGGAGACTTCATCACCTTCAGCAACACCGCTGTCCACGCGGCGGCCGGGGCCGGCGGAGGCTTCGCGGTAGAGGGCGAGACGGCCACTGGCCGGCAGGAAGTCCTGGTCCGGGTCCTCGGCGTAGAGGCGCACTTCGATGGCATGGCCGATCAGCGGCACCTGCTCCTGGGTGATCGGCAGCGCTTCGCCACGGGCGACGCGGATCTGCCAGGCCACCAGGTCCAGGCCGGTGATGGCTTCGGTAACCGGGTGCTCCACCTGCAGGCGGGTGTTCATCTCCATGAAGAAGAAGTCGCCGCGTTCATCCAGCAGGAATTCCACGGTGCCGGCACCCACGTAGCCGATGGCCTGGGCGGCACGTACGGCGGACTCGCCCATGGCCTTGCGGATTTCCGGCGAGAGACCGGGGGCGGGCGCTTCTTCCACGACTTTCTGGTGACGGCGCTGGATGGAGCAGTCGCGCTCGTTCAGGTACAGGCAGTTGCCGTGGCTATCGGCGAACACCTGGATTTCCACGTGGCGCGGCTTGAGAACGTACTTCTCCACCAGCATGCGCGAGTCGCCGAAGGCGGACTGGGCTTCACGCTGGGCGGAGGCGAGGGCTTCGGCCAGTTCGCTTTCGCGCTCGACCACCTTCATGCCCTTGCCACCACCGCCAGCGGCGGCTTTCAGCAGCACCGGGTAGCCGATGCGCTCGGCGGCGGTGCGGAAGGTTTCCAGGTCCTGGGCTTCGCCGTGGTAACCGGGCACCAGCGGTACGCCAGCGGCTTCCATCAGGGCCTTGGCGGCGGACTTGCTGCCCATGGCATCGATGGCGGTGGCCGGCGGGCCGAGGAAGATCAGGCCGGCGTCGGCAATGGCGCGGGCGAAACCGGCGTTCTCCGACAGGAAGCCATAGCCGGGGTGGATGGCCTGGGCGCCGCTTGCCTTGGCGGCGGCGATCAGCTTGTCCACCAGCAGGTAGCTTTCCGCTGGCTTTGCACCGCCGAGGTCCACGGCGATATCGGCTTCGCGCACATGGCGGGCGTTGCGGTCGATGGCGCTGTGCACGGCGACGGTACGGATGCCCAGCGCCTTGGCGGTGCGCATCACGCGGCAGGCGATCTCACCGCGGTTGGCGATCAGCAGGGTGGTGATCATTCTTATTGCTCCTGCCAGGACGGCTTGCGTTTTTCCAGGAAGGCGCGCAGGCCCTCCTGGCCTTCGGGGCTCACCCGGATGCGGGCGATGGCGCTTTCGGTGTAGCGGCGCAGGTTGGGGCTGAGGACACCGCTGCCAACTTCGCGCAGCAGGTCCTTGGTGGCGCTCATGGCCTGCGGGCTGTTCTGCAGCAGGTTGGCGGTCCAGGTTTCCAGCGCCTGGTCCAGTTCCTCGGCCGGGTAGCACTCGGCGAGCAGACCCAATTCACGGGCACGCTCGCCGCTGAAACGCTCGGCGGTCAGGGCATAGCGGCGTGCGGCACGTTCGCCGATGGCCTGGACCACGAAGGGGCTGATCACCGCCGGGGCGAGGCCGATGCGTACTTCCGACAAGGAGAACTGCGCGTCCACGGCGCCGATGGCCATGTCGCAGCAGCTGATCAGGCCCAGGGCGCCACCAAAGGCGGCTCCCTGCACCACGGCCAAGGTCGGCACCTTGAGGTGGTAGAGGTTGTACATCAGCTCGGCCAGCTCGCGGGAATCGTCGAGGTTGGCGCTGTAATCGAGCTGGGCGGATTCCTGCATCCAGGCCAGGTCCGCGCCGGCGGAGAAGTGCCGGCCACGGCCGCGCAGGACCAGGAAACGCACCTTGCCGTGGTCCTTGATGGCGTCCAGGGCGAGGATCAGTTCGCGGATCATCCCGGCGTTGAAGGCGTTGTTCTTCTCCGGGCGGTTGAGCCAGAGGGTGGCGACGCCGTTGTCGGCGAAGTCCAGTTGCAGCGTGGTGAAGTCGGTCATCGTGCTCTCCTGTAGGAGCGAGCTTGCTCGCGCTCAGCGGTGGTCCCCGGGTTCGCCAGCAAGCTGGCTCCTACGATGGCTCCACCGCTCGCAAGCAGGGTTTACATCCGGAACACGCCGAAGGTGGTCCGCTCGATCGGGGCGTTGAGGCTGGCAGAGAGGGCCAGGCCCAGCACGTCGCGGGTCTGCGCCGGGTCGATCACGCCGTCGTCCCACAGTCGCGCGCTGGAGTAGTACGAATGCGCCTGGCGCTCGTACTGCTCGAGGATCGGCTGCTTGATGCGGGCTTCGTCTTCCGCGCTCAGGCTGTGGCCGGCACGTTCGCTCTGTTCGCGCTTGACCTGGGTGAGCACGCCGGCGGCCTGTTCGGCGCCCATCACGCCGATGCGCGCGTTGGGCCACATCCACAGGAAGCGTGGGTCATAGGCGCGGCCGCACATGCCGTAGTTACCGGCGCCGAAGCTGCCGCCGATGATCACGGTGAACTTCGGCACCTTGGCGCAGGCCACTGCTGTCACCAGCTTGGCGCCGTGCTTGGCGATGCCGCCTTCTTCGTACTTCTTGCCGACCATGAAGCCGGTGATGTTCTGCAGGAACAGCAGCGGGATGCCGCGCTGGCAGGCCAGTTCGATGAAGTGCGCGCCTTTCTGCGCGGCTTCGGCGAAGAGGATGCCGTTGTTGGCGAGGATGGCGATGGGGTAGCCGTGCAGGTGGGCGAAGCCGCACACCAGGGTGGTGCCGAACAGTGCCTTGAATTCATCGAACTCGGAGTCGTCCACCAGGCGGGCGATGACTTCGCGGACGTCGAAGGGCTGCTTGGCGTCGGCCGGAATCACGCCGTACAGCTCGTCACTGGCGAAGCGCGGGGCGAGCGGGGCACGCAGGTTCAGCTCGCCGGCCTTGCGCCAGTTGAGGTTGGCGATGCTGCGGCGGGCCAGGGCGAGCGCGTGCTCGTCGCTTTCGGCGTAGTGGTCGGCCACGCCCGAGGTCTTGCAGTGCACATCGGCGCCGCCCAGTTCCTCGGCGGTCACCACCTCACCGGTGGCGGCCTTCACCAGCGGCGGGCCGGCGAGGAAGATGGTGGCCTGGTTGCGCACCATGATGGTTTCGTCGGACATCGCCGGCACGTAGGCGCCGCCCGCGGTGCAGGAGCCCATGACCACCGCGATCTGCGGGATGCCCATGGCGCTCATGTTGGCCTGGTTGAAGAAGATGCGGCCGAAGTGCTCGCGGTCCGGGAACACGTCTTCCTGGCGCGGCAGGTTGGCGCCACCCGAGTCCACCAGATAGATGCACGGCAGGCGGTTCTGCTGGGCGATGGTCTGGGCGCGCAGGTGCTTCTTCACGGTCAGTGGATAGTAGGAGCCGCCTTTCACCGTGGCGTCGTTGGCCACGATCATGCATTCCACGCCTTCCACGCGGCCGATGCCGGCCACCACGCCGGCGGCGGGCACGTCTTCGCCATAGACCTCATGGGCGGCGAGCTGGCCGATCTCCAGGAAGGGCGAGCCGGCGTCTAGCAGGCGGTTGATGCGCTCGCGGGGCAGCAGCTTGCCGCGGGAGGTGTGGCGTTCCTGGGCCTTGGCGCCGCCGCCTTCATGGATGCGGCCGAGCAGCGTGTGCAGGGCGCCGACCTGTTCGAGCATCGCCGCGCTGTTGCGGGCGAACTCCGGGGAACGGGTATTGATCTGGGTGTGCAGGATGGCCATCTGGCGCGCTCCGTCGAGTGTCTGTGCCGGCGCTTTCCTGTAGGAGCCAGCTTGCTGGCGAAGGCTTCTTCGCGAGCAAGCTCGCTCCTACAGGAGCGGAGGTGTGGCGATCAGCGGGTTTCGTTGTACAGCTCGCGACCGATCAGCATGCGGCGGATTTCGCTGGTGCCGGCACCGATCTCGTAGAGCTTGGCGTCGCGCAGCAGGCGGCCGGCCGGGTACTCGTTGGTGTAGCCGTTGCCACCCAGCAGCTGGATGGTGTCCAGGGCCATCTTGGTGGCCATCTCGGCGGTGTAGAGGATCACCGCCGCGGCGTCCTTGCGCGATTCCTCGCCGCGGTCGCAGGCCTTGGCAACGGTATACAGGTAGGACTTGGAGGCGTTCATGCCGGCGTACATGTCGGCAATCTTGCCCTGCACCAGCTGGAATTCGCCGATGGATTGCTTGAACTGCTGGCGCTCATGCACGTAGGGCAGCACCACATCCATGCAGGCGGTCATGATCCCGGTCGGGCCACCCGAAAGCACGGTGCGCTCGTAGTCCAGGCCGCTCATCAGCACGGCCACGCCACGGCCTTCCGCCCCGAGGATGTTTTCCTCCGGTACTTCAACGTCCTCGAATACCAGCTCGCAGGTGTTGGAGCCGCGCATGCCCAGCTTGTCCAGCTTCTGGTGGCGGGAGAAGCCCTTGTAGTCGCGCTCGACGATGAAGGCGGTCATGCCGCGCGAACCGGCGTTGACGTCGGTCTTGGCGTAGATCACGTAGGTGTTGGCGTCCGGGCCGTTGGTGATCCACATCTTGTTGCCGTTGAGCACGTAGCGGTCGCCTTTCTTCTCGGCGCGCAGCTTCATCGACACCACGTCCGAGCCGGCATTGGGCTCGCTCATGGCCAGCGCGCCGACGTGCTCGCCGGAGCACAGCTTGGGCAGGTACTTGAGTTTCTGCTCGTGGGTGCCGTTCTTGCGGATCTGGTTGAGGCACAGGTTGGAGTGGGCGCCGTAGGACAGGCCGACCGAGGCGGACGCGCGGCTGATCTCTTCCATGGCCACCACGTGGGCCAGATAGCCCATGTTGGTGCCGCCGTATTCCTCTTCCACGGTCATGCCCAACAGGCCCATGTCGCCGAACTTGCGCCACATGTCCATGGGGAATTCGTTATCGCGGTCGATCTGGGCGGCACGTGGAGCCAGCTCGGCTTGGGCGAACTGGTAGACGGAGTCGCGCAGCATGTCGATGGTCTCGCCGAGACCGAAGTTGAGGGTGGGATAGCTCATCGTTACACCTGTGCTTGTCATTGTCGGTGAGTGGAGGAGGGGTCAGGCATTGACGCCCTGTTTGCGTTCGGTTTCGGCCATCGCCGCCAGGCAGCGTTCCTCGGCCGTATCCAGTTCCAGCTGCATCTGCTGGATATCCAGCAACTGCTGTTCAAGTTGCGCGCGGCGCGCGGCGATCTTGCCCATGAAGGTTTCCAGCTGCTTGCGGTTGCCGCTGCTGGGGTCGTAGAGGTCGATCAGTTCCTTGCATTCGGCCAGCGAGAAGCCAATGCGCTTGCCCCGCAGGATGAGCTTCAGCGCCACCAGGTCCTTCGGGCTGTAGATGCGTTCCTGGCCACGGCGCTCGGGGCTGAGCATGCCTTGCTCTTCATAGAAGCGGATGGCGCGGGTGGTGACATCCAGTTCGCGGGCCAGGTCGGAAATGCTGTAGGTGGTGGGCATGGAAGGGGCCATCTCTGTGTTTACCTTTACGTTAACGTAAACCTGTGCCAACCTGACTGTCAACTCCGCACCGCAACGGCAGGCGACGGCCGGAATGGCCTGATACTTGCTCTTTGCGGGGGACGTGGCCCGCTCTTTACGGACGCGGGCCGGGGGTGTAGACATTCAAGGCGTGCGACCAACCGCCGGCCCAAGCCGGGGCGCACGCTGGAGTGAGAGATGGCGCAAGACATTCGAATAAAAACCGCTGCCGATCCATTGCACGAGTCGCGGCAGGCTCGACTGAAACTGGCCAGCGAGGGCGAGCTGCCCCAGGGCGTGCTGCGCGACGAAATCGATGCCTCCTGGCGACGCAGCCTGGAGCACGGCCTCAACTGTCTGGAAGGCGACCAGGTGGGCCTGGAGCAGGGCCACGACCTGCAACTGCTGCTGGACAGCAATCGCCTGCTCATCGATGCCGCCACGCCGGAGCTCGAATACCTGGTCAGCCAGCAGGGCAAGGGCGGGCTGATCATCCTCGGCGACGCCCAGGCCAACGTTCTCGCCATTGAGGGCCAAACCGAGTTCCTCAAGACATTCGGCCTGCGCGATCTCAAGCCCGGCAGCTGCTGGAGCGAATCCCTGCGCGGTACCAACGCCATCGGCACCGCAGTGGTCGAAGGGCGCCCCACGCTGATCAACTGCGGCGAGCATTACCTCGATCGCCTCAGCCCCTTTTCCTGCACCTCGGTTCCGCTGCGTGACCCGCAGGGCCGCGTGGTGGGCGTGCTCGACCTGACCCGCGAAGGCGTCATGGCGCAACCCCAGGACAATCTCTCCACACTGATGCTGGCAGCCGGAAACATCGAGAGCCGCATGTTCGGCCTCTGCTACCCGGACCATCTGGTGCTGGCCTTCCACAACCGCCCGCAATACCTCGGCAGCGCCTGGCACGGTTTGCTGGCGCTGAGCCTCGACGGCGAGGTGCTGGCCGCCAACGAACGCGCTTGCGACCTCCTGCAGATACGCCGTGAGTCCCTGGTGGGGCGACGCTCCAGCGACCTGATCGGCGAGCGTTCGCCGCAGTTCATCGCGCGCCTGCTGCAGGGTGGGGTGAGCAGCGTGCAAACCGCCAAGGGCGAATTCTTCTTCCGTGCCTTGCAGGTGCCGCGTCACACCAACCTGAGTGGCCCGGCACCCGCTGCCAAGGTTCCTTCCGCGCAGAAAACCCAGATTCTTGAAGAACTGGCCGGCCGCGACAGCCGCTTTGCCCGTGCCCTGCGCATGGCCCGACAGGGGTTGGCTAACGAGCTGCCGGTGCTGCTGCTGGGCGAGACCGGCACCGGCAAGGAGGTGGTGGCCCGCGCGCTGCACCAGTCCAGCCTGCGTGCCGACAAGCCCTTCGTGGCGGTGAACTGCGCCGCCATTCCTGAAGGCCTGATCGAATCCGAACTCTTCGGCTACCGCGAAGGCGCCTTCACCGGTTCTCGCCGGGGCGGGATGGTCGGCCGGCTGATGCAGGCCCACGGCGGCACCCTGTTCCTAGACGAGATCGGCGACATGCCGCTCAGCCTCCAGGCACGCCTCCTGCGCGTACTGCAGGAGCGCAAGGTGGCGCCGCTGGGTGCCGGGGAAGAGCAGGACATCGATGTGGCGGTGATCTGCGCGACCCACCGTGATCTCAAGCGCCTGGTGCAGGAAAAGCACTTCCGTGAAGACCTCTATTACCGCATCAACGGTGTCAGCCTGCGCCTGCCGGCCCTGCGTGAGCGCGACGACCTGGCGGGGATGATCAGCGGCGTGCTGCACAAGTTCGGCGCCACCAACGTCAGCCTCGACAAGGACCTCACCGAACTGCTCGCCGGCTACGACTGGCCGGGCAACATCCGCCAGCTGGAAATGGTCCTGCGCTCGGCACTGGCCATGCGCGAGGAGGGCGAGAAAGTCCTCGGGCTCGATCACCTCACCGACAGCCTGCTGGACGAACTGACCGCCAGTTGCCGCCAGCCCGGCAGCATCCGCGAGAACGAACTGGAGCTGATCCGCGGCGCGCTGGACCGCCACCAGGGCAATGTCTCGGCCGCTGCCGATTCCCTGGGTATCAGCCGCGCGACGCTGTATCGCAAGTTGAAGCAACTCAGGGGATGACTCAGTTCCGTGTAGGGGCGAACGGTCCTTGTAGGGGCGAATTCATTCGCCAAGGGCAACGCAGTTGCCCCGAATATCCAAAGGCAGACCTTCGGCCTGCTTGGCGAATGAATTCGCCCCTACAGTGTTCCGGTTCTCCCTGGTAGTGATTCCATGACCCGCCTCTTCCTCAAACTCGTAGAAACCAGCAACCCCGACCTCCTGCGCCGAGCCCTGGCCTGGCTCTACAGCTTCGTCCGTCCACAACGGCGCGCCATCCTGATGCTGCTCGGCCTGTCCCTCGGCGCATCCCTGCTGGTGCTGGCCCAGCCCTGGCTGACCAAGACCCTGATCGACGACGGCCTGCTGGCAAAGGATTTCAGCAAGCTGGTGCAGGTGGCCGTCGCGATGATCGCCGTTGGCATCCTTGGCACGGTGCTGTCCGGCATCAACCGCTACCTGCACACGCGGCTTTCCGGGCGCATCCTCTTTGCCCTGAGGGACGACCTCTATCGCCACCTGCAGCAACTCTCGCCAGCCTTCTACGGCCGCAAGCGCATCGGCGACATCCTGTCCCGGCTCGATGGCGACGTGGCGGAGATCCAGCGCTTCGCCGTGGATTCGCTGTTCTCGGCGGTATCCAGCGTGATCGGCCTGATCGGCGCCGTGGCGCTGATGCTGTTGCTGTCCTGGCAACTGTCGTTGCTGCTGGCGCTGTTGATCCCCATCGAAGTGCTCTGGCTGCGCTGGATGCGGCGCAAGGTTGAGCGCGAAGTGCGCAGCCTGCGCGAGCGTTCGGCGGACGTGTCGTCCTTCCTGGTGGAAACGCTGCCGGCAATGAAATTCATCCAGGCTGCCGGCCAGCAGAAACGCGAGTCGCGCCGCCTGGAAGGGCTGGGGCATGGCTACATGAGCCAATTGCTGCGGGTGCAGGTCACCGAGTTCTTCACCCACGCCGTGCCCGGCACGCTCACCTCGCTGTCCCGTGCCTGCGCCTTCCTCATTGGCGGCTACTGGGTAATCCAGGGCACCTGGCAACTGGGCGCGCTGATCGCCTTCTCCACCTACCTCGGCATGGCCGTTGGCCCGGTGCAGAGCCTGCTCGGCCTCTATGTCGCGCTGCAACGCATGACGGTCAGCCTTGGCCGGGTGATGGAGCTGCAACAGGAACCGGTGCCGGTACGCCAGCCCGAGTCGCCCAAACCCATGCCGGAGGGCGGGGGAGAACTGCGCCTGGAGGGCGTGCACTTCGCCCATGAACAGCGCGCTGGTGCCGTGCTGCGCGGGGTGGATGCGGTCATTCCCGCTGGCCTCAAGGTGGCGCTCAGCGGCGCCTCGGGCGTCGGCAAATCGACCCTGATCGACCTGCTGCAACGTTTCTACGACCCCGACCAGGGCCGCGTGCTGCTGGACGGAGCCGACCTGCGTGAGCTCGACCTGTTGGCCCTGCGCCGGCGCATCGCCGTGGTCAGCCAGGACATCGTCCTGTTCCGTGGCACCCTGGCCGAGAACCTCGCCTACAGCGCTCCGGACGCCACCCGCGATGCCCTGGAACAGGTGGCGCGGCTGGCCCGGCTCGACAGCCTGATCGAATCCCTGCCAATGGGACTGGACAGCCCCCTGGGCGAACGTGGCCAGCAGCTTTCCGGCGGCCAGAAACAACGTATCGCCATCGCCCGCGCACTGTTGCAGGACCCGCTGATTCTCGTACTGGACGAGGCCACCTCAGCGGTGGACGAAGCCACCGAGCGCGAGGTAATCGCCGCCATCGACCAGCTTTTCGCCGGGCGCACGCGCATCCTCATCAGTCACCGGCCGTCCACCCTGGCCCAGGCCGATATCGCGTTCCGTCTCGAACACGGCCAATTGCACAGCCTGGAACCCGAACAGGTGAGCCATGGCCATTGACCTCGCCATCGGCATCATCGACAGCGGATTCGCGCGGGAGCAGGCGGGGGCGGTCGCCCAGTCGCGCCGCTTCTGGCTGGAGGCTGGGGAACTGCAGGAAGGCGACACCCAGGCTGACGCCCTTGGCCACGGCAGTGTCGTGCTGAATACCCTGACGCGGCAGTGCGGTCCGGTCAGACTCTGTGTCGCGCAGGTGTTCGGCGAGCGCTGGCAGACCAGTCCGCTGCAGATCGCCGCCGCATTGCACTGGCTGATCGAACAGGACGTGGCCTTGATCAATATGAGTCTCGGCCTGCGCAACGACCGACCGGTATTGCGCGAGGCCTGCGTGCTGGCCCACACCTCCGGCATCCTGCTCTGCGCCTCGAGCCCCGCCCAGGGCGAGCCGGTCTATCCGGCCGCCTATCCGGGCGTAATCCGTGTGACCGGCGATGCTCGCTGCGCGCCGGGGCAGTGGTCCTGGCTGAACAGCCCGCAGGCCGACTTCGGCGCCCATGTCTCCGCCGCCAATGGCGTGGCCGGCTCCAGCGTCGGTTGCGCGGCACTGAGCGGCATCATTGCCGGTTACCTGCAGTCACGTCCTGGTGCCAATCGTGAATCGGTGCTGGAGTGGCTGCACGAAGGGGCGGCCTACACCGGGCCGGAGCGCCGTGGCCATGCCTGAAATCGTCGTACTCGGTGCCGGACCTGCAGGCGCCGCAGTCGCCTTGGGGCTGAGACGGCTGGGTTACTCCGTGCGCGTGGTCAGCGAGTGGCGCCGCTTCACGGCCGTAGAAGGTGTCTCCCAGCGTGTGCTGGACGGTCTGCGACAGGCCGGCCTGCGACATGCGCTTGCCTGCGCTGCCGCTCCTTCGCCGCGTCGCGTCCTGTGGAATGGCGACGGCCAGTCCATCAACCAGGAATGCCTGCTGGACCGCCCACAATTCGATGCGGCCATCCGCGAAGACCTCCGCGAGGCGGGGATCGAAGCGCGGGAAGCCCGCGTGCTGAAAGTGGAAAGTACCGATGCCGGCCACCTGATCCATCTCGACGCCCGCGAACCGCTGCGCGCTGATTTCCTGGTCGAGGCCCGCGGCCGTTCGGCGCCACTCGCCGGCGGCCGCCTGCGCGGGCCGGAAACCCTCAGCCTGCTCAATCAGTGGCAGGAAGCACCCGGCCAACCGGGTTCGGCGGTGGAAAGCCTGCCTGATGGCTGGGCCTGGATGGCGTGCCTGGCCGATGGTCGTTGCTACTGGCAGATCACCCTGGACGCCGGTGGCCTGCCCCCCAGGGACCAGCTACCCGATTACTGTGCCCAGCGCCGCGCCGAATCCGCTCTGGTGCGCGAGCTGTTCGGCGACGCCGCATTGCAGCCGGCCAGCCTCCATGCGCGCAGCAGCACCGCCATCCTCTTCCATGAAGCCAGCGGCTCGAACTGGCTGAGGGTAGGGGACGCCGCCATGGCGGTTGACCCGCTCTCCGGCAACGGCATCTTCCAGTCTCTGTCATCCGCCCTGCAGGCGCCGGCGGTGATCAATACGATGCTGAAACGCCCGGATCGGGCGGAACTTGCCCGACACTTCCACCAGCGCCGGGTGGAACACCTCTTCCTGCGCTTCGCCCGCACCGGTCGCGACTTCTACGGCCTGGAGCAGCGCTGGCCCGACCAACCCTTCTGGCGCGACCGGCGCAACTGGCCGGACGCCGAGCCCATGCACGCCGCTGCTGATTTCAGTCAGGCCAGGGTAGAGCGCGCCCCAGTCATCCACGGTGACCTGATCGACGAAGTCGAGGTGGTGGTCACCGCCGACCAGCCACTGGGCATCTGGCACCTGCAAGGTGTCGAGTTGGCGCCGATCGTGAAGGCCTTGCGATCGGGTGAGCTGGGGCCGGCCCTGGCGGCCTTGCCCGAGCCGCAGCGGCGAATGGTGCAGGGCTGGTTGCTGGCGCAGGGGTATCGGCCCTAGGCCAGGCGGGCTGGGACCCTCGTTCCAGACGGGCTGAAACAAGGCTGTTCGGCTTGGGGGCTGTCGCATTTGGATCGGTGGGCATCGTCCACACGCAAGTCACGTTTTCCTGGTCGCGCGACCATCGCGGGGCACTGATCGTTGCCCGCCACGGCAGGTTTCACCGCTAACAAGAAGAAAGGCATCAAAGCTTGAGGAGGCCCATGCACAAGACACCTGGCTCACCCGTCGACAAGGTGGTTTTCTGGGGGGCGGCTGCAATTTCAGCCTCGTTGGTTACCTGGGGGGCTATCGCGCCCGCGGCCATGGCGACGGCGTCACAGGCGCTGCTGAACACCATCATCGATTGGTTCGGCTGGAGCTTCGTGCTCTCCACGGCGTTCTTCCTGGGCTTCGCGCTGTTCCTCGCGTTCAGCCGCTTTGGCCGGATCAGGCTGGGCAAGGATGACGAAGAGCCCGAGTTCAGCACGTCGTCGTGGATTGCGATGATGTTCAGCGTCGGCATGGGAATCGGCCTCATGTTCTGGGGAGTGGCCGAACCGATCACACACTTTTCGACGCTGCCCAACGACCTGGCGCCGCCGCACTCCAGGGAGGCGGCCAAGGTGGCCATGGGCTACGCCTACTTCCATTGGGCGTTCCACCCCTGGGCGATCTACGCCATCGTCGGCCTGGTGATGGCTTACTTCTCGTTCCGCAAAGGGCTGCCGAATCTGATTTCCAGCGCCTTCACGCCGCTGATTGGCGAGGCGGGTGTTCGCGGGCCATTGGGCAAGTCGATCGATATGCTGGCGGTCCTGGCCACGCTTTTCGGCACAGCCACCTCCCTCGGCCTGGGCGCGCAGCAGATCAACAGCGGCCTGAACTACCTCTGGCATACCGGCGAATCGAACGGCATTGCATTGACCATCATCGCGGTGATGACGGTGCTGTTCATCCTTTCCGCGGTATCCGGCGTGGGCAAGGGGGTGCAGTTCCTGAGCAACGTCAACATGGTGGTCGCCGTGTTGTTGCTGCTGTTCCTGGCAGCGGTGGGCCCCAGCGTATTCATCATGAACACGCTGGTCGCATCGATAGGCGAATACCTGCGCGAGCTGGTGCCCATGTCGTTCCGCACCGCAGCCTTCAGCGATGGCAAGTGGCTCGCTGGCTGGACCATCTTCTACTGGGCCTGGTGGATCTCCTGGGCGCCCTTCGTCGGCACTTTCATCGCGCGGATTTCCCGCGGCCGCACCATTCGCGAGTTCGTCATCGGCGTCCTCTTCATTCCCAGCGGGGTCACGATGGTGTGGTTCGCGATCATGGGCGGCGCGGCCCTGTATTCGGAGCTGGCAGGCGCTGGCGGCATCGCCGCCGCCGTGAACGACCAGGGACCAGCGGTGGCGCTCTTCACCTTGCTGGGCCAGTACCCCGCCGCGGCACTCACGTCGTTTGCCGCCATCGTGCTGGTTGGCGTGTTCTTCATCTCGGGAGCCGACGCGGGTTCCATCGTCATGGGCATGCTCTGCGCGCGCGGCAGCCTGACGCCGCCAGGTTGGCTGGTGGTGCTGTGGGGCACGTTGAGCAGCGCGGCGGCCTCGGTGCTGCTCGTCATGGGCGGCCTGGTTGCACTGCAGACCGCCGCCATCATCTTCGCCGCGCCGTTCCTGGCGGTGATGGTGGGGCTGTGCGTTTCGCTGTGGAAGGCCTTGCTGAGCGAGCGGCGCGTGAGCGTGACCCACGACCCGCTCGCTTTTGAACTTGGTGAACCACGTCCTTAGGGCCCTGTGACGATTCGGCATGCGGCCGTTCTGTAGGAGTGAGCTTGCTCGCGAAAGACCGTGCTCGGACCCGTTCGCGAGCAAGCTCGCTCCTACCAGGGCATCGCGCAGGCAGACGAACGGCGCGAAATTCCCCGGAGCAGATGCTGCGAATTCCGTTGTCTAAATTGCCTTCGCGGCCGCTGCACCGCATTGGAGGCAGCATGAAGCGCCTGCTTCAACAACGTCTTCAAGCCCAGGTGGATTCCTTGCTACCCGGCTTCGAGGTCCTTTGCGAGTTCGGGTTGGGCCAGGTCATCGAGGTCCGCCTGCGGCGAAGCAGCTCGCGCGAATCGATACGCATAACGGGCATCAGAATGGCGGAGCTCCGGGGGACGGGGGCGCTCGATCTGATGGTCGAGCAGCTCTTGTTCGAGATTCAGGCCATTGTCGGAAAACTTCCGGCCGCCGGCTCCGGCGAGAGAAAGTCCGGCTGACCTACTTGCAGACCCGCTTCAGAGGAGGCGCAACATGGACCGATTCACCGGTGGTTGCCTCTGCGGCAATGTCCGCATCGTGGCGTCAGGACTGCCGTACCGGGTCGGCCTGTGTCACTGCCTCGATTGCCGCAAGCATCATGGAGCCCTGTTCAACGCTTGCGCGATTTTTCCCCAGGACGCGGTGACCATCGAGGGTGAAGCCCGCGACTATGCCGGTCGATTTTTCTGCCCTCGTTGTGGCTCCTCGGTTTTCGCCCGCAGCGCAGACGAAATCGAAGTGAACCTGGGCGCCCTGGATGCGCCCGACCAACTGATGCCGACCTACGAAAGCTGGATTGTCCGTCGTGAGTCCTGGTTGCCGGCATTTCCGCTTGCGCGACGCTACGAGCGTGACCGTGACCCCACCGGGCGCTACGAGGAATAGGTCGGGACAACGGAGCGGTCAGCCGATTGCCTTGGCCATTTCACTGGTCGCGGCCCAGCCGAGTTCTTCGTAGACCGGTCTGCCTGCCTCGGTCGCGTGCAGCACGGCGAAGCTCAGTCCGCGCTGTTCGAACTCGGCTTCCGCCAGCTTCATCAGCGCGGACGCCAGGCCCCGCCGTCGATACGCCGGCTCGACGAAAACATTCAACACATAGCCGCGCTGGTTCCGATCCGGATGGGCCGGATGGGGTGGCCAGTCGATACTCATGAGCCCTATCGCCGCCACGGGCTTTCCCTCGTCCACCAGGGCAAACCCGTAGTAACGGCCATCTGCCAGGCGCTCCCGCAGCCAGGGGCGGAAGTGCTCGGTCATCAATTGCAAACCTGATGGAACGCCTCCCGCCTCGAGGAACATGGTTTCGCGATGCAGGCAAATCATCGGCACGTCTTCCGGCTGCAGTCGACGTGCCTCCAGCCCTGAGAAATCGATGTCTTGGGGAATTTTTTTCATTGCACGAACCCGGCGCGGAGTGGTCGATGCTAGGGCGGAGACCAGGTCAGCGATAGGTCCAGATCGAAGCTGAAATCTCCATACAGCGGTCGGGCGTGGGTTTCGGGTCGTGGACTGCCAACCGTCTACATCGGGTTCCACCCGCTGGCATATGGCCCCACCTCACCTACTGTTACTGGACGCTTTCCAGGCGGATCCGCGGCGATCAACTTCGGCCGCGAACGCGGCACCCCATCTCAGCAGGAACAAAACAATGTCCATGACTTTGCTTGCCGAGCTTTTCAAGCGAAACGAACAACAACTGTTGGAGAAGTGGATGGCGGCCCAGCGGGAAGCGGGAATTCGCCTGGACCTGATCGACGAGCGGGCGGTAATGGACAATTCCCGCGAGCTGCTCAAGGCCTTCACCATGGCCCTGGCACAGGGCTCGGACAGCTTCGACGCAGCCGCGTGGCAACCACTGAAGCTGCAACTGGAGCGCCTGTCGGTGGCGCAGGCCCGCCAGGGTTTCAGTCCTTCGGAAACCGCCACCTTCGTCTTCTCTCTCAAGGAACCGCTGTTCGAGTTGATGCAGGGTCAGGGCGATTACTCCGAAGCGCTCTGGCAGGTCAGCAGGCTGGTCGACAAGCTCGGCATGTTCAGCGTCGAGTACTACATGGCCGGGCGGGAAACGGTGATCCGCGAGCAGCAGGAAAGCATGCTGGAGCTGTCTACCCCGGTGGTCCAGTTGTGGGACGGTGTGCTCGCCATCCCCCTGATCGGCGCGCTGGACAGCAACCGCACGCAGATCGTGATGGAGGCCTTACTGGAGAAGATCGTCGAAACCGAGTCGGATATCGCCATCATCGACATCACCGGCGTGCCCACGGTGGACACCATGGTCGCCCAGCACCTGCTCAAGACCATCACCGCCGCCAAGTTGATGGGCGCCAGGTGCATCATCAGCGGCATCCGTCCGCAGATCGCTGCAACCATCGTTCATCTGGGCGTGGAACTGGGAGATGTCGTGACCAAGGCTTCGCTGGCCGACGCCTTCAAGACCGCCCTGAAGCAGATGGACATGCGTGTGGTCAGCAGCACCGGGTCTCGCTGAGGAAGCCAGCATGGTAGATCGCATTCCGATTCTCAAAATGGGCAAGTACCTCCTCCTCAGCATCCAGGTCGATATGCACGATCAACTGGCCATGGACCTGCAGGAGGACCTGACGGACCAGATCGTGCGGCACAGGGCGAAAGGCGTGCTGATCGACATTTCCTCCCTGGAGATAGTCGATTCCTTCATCGGGCGCATGCTTTCACATATCGCCAACGTCTCGCGGATTCTCGACGCCAAGGTGATCGTCGTCGGCATGCAGCCGGCGGTGGCGATCACGCTGGTGGAACTGGGGCTCTCGCTGGAAGGCATCGCCACGGCACTGAACATCGAAAAAGGCATGCGCTGGCTCGAAGCCAGCCTGAGCGAAGACGACGAGCCCCGGGAGCACGAACGTGACGACACAGACGCTCCCGCTGAAGCAGGAAACTGACATCGTTGTCGTCCGCCAGCAGGTTCGCAAAGCCGCCGCGCAGGCCAACCTCGGGCTGGTCTCGCAGACCAAGATCGTCACCGCAGCCAGTGAAATCGGGCGCAATGCACTGCTCTATGGCGGTGGTGGTGAATGCCTTATCGAGATCACCGAACGTGAGAGACGTGCCGCGCTGCGCCTGGTCATCACCGACCAAGGTCCCGGCATAGCGGACATCGAGCAGGCGCTGCGCGATGGTTACACCTCAGGCAATGGCCTGGGACTGGGACTCAGCGGCTCACGACGACTGGTCGACGAGTTCTCGATCCGCAGTGAGCCCGGCAGTGGCACCACGGTTGAAATGTGGAAGTGGAAATGAACGGGCAGGCCACGCAGGTGCATACCGTTACCCATCTGGCCCATGCCGACGGCGCGCGCCGTTCGGTGATCAGCCATGCCCGCCAGGTATGCACAGACGAATCGGTGCTGGATCGCGTGGCCGTGGTGACCCAGGAGATGGCGCGCAACCTGGTGCTTCACGCGGGTGGCGGTGAAATCCTTGTCTCCCAGGACCTGAATCGCCTTGAGCTGCTGGCTGTCGACCGGGGGCCGGGAATGGCCGATGTCGCCCGCTGCCTGTCCGACAGCTATTCCACCAGCGGGACCCTCGGGGCCGGACTCGGGGCGATCAGCCGCCTCTCCGACCTGTTCGACATTTATTCCCAGCCGGGGCAGGGCACCGCGGTACTCGCGCAGTTCCGATTGCGGGAAACTGCGAGCGATTGGCTGGTGGGAGGTGTCTGTACGCCTTATCCGGGGGAAATGGTGAGTGGTGATGCCTGGGCGGTGAAGGGACATCGGGTCATGGTGTGCGACGGCCTCGGTCACGGTCACTCGGCCCATGCGGCCAGCGGCAAGGCCTGCCAGCTGTTCCTCAAACATGACCTGAACCTCTCGCTGGAAAACCTGCTCGAATGTTTGCACCGGGCGTTGATGGCCACTCGGGGCGGAGCGGTGGCATTGACCGAAGTCCTGCCCCATCTGGCCCAGGTGCGTTTTTGCGGGATGGGCAACATTGCCGGCGTACTGCATGACGGTCGCAGCCGCAGCATGGTTTGCGGCAATGGCACCGTGGGGTATCGGATCGGCAAGATCCGTAGCTTCAGCTATCCATGGACGCCCACCACCCTGATGCTGCTGGCTTCCGACGGGATCAACACCCGTCATGACCTGGCCAGCTATCCCGGCCTGACGGCGCGGCACCCCGCGGTAATCGCCGCGGTGATTCACCGCGACTTCAAGCGCCATAACGACGACGCCACGGTGGTAGTGACCCGATATGCAGAAGAAGCAACGCATCGCCAGCATCCACATCCGTGAGGAAGTCGATGTCGTTGCCTGCCGCCAGAGTGCCCGGCGCGTTGCCGGTTGGCTCGGCCTGCCACAGCTCGAACAGATCCGCTTCGCCACGGCGGTCTCGGAGCTGGCACGCAACATCTTCCAGTACGCCGGGGGTGGCGCTTTCCATTTCGATCTTTCCGCGGACACCCGTGGCCAGTTGAGCCATCTGTGTTTCGAGGCCGTGGACCATGGCCCCGGAATCGTCCATATCGAGCAGATTCTCGATGGCAGTTATGTCTCGCCCACCGGCATGGGGCTCGGGTTGCGGGGGGCACAGAGGCTAATGGACGAATTCGAGATTCGAACCTCGCCGCTGGGCACGCACATTCGCGCACGCAAGGCGATTTTCCCCGCGCGCCCTTTTCCTTCCCCGTCGCAGACCAACGATATTCGTGCCCAGCTGCAAGCCGAGGGCGCGGCCGATCCCTACGTCGAGTTGCAGGTGCGCGGTACCGAATTGTTGCTCACCACCTCGGAATTGCAGAACAAGCAGCTCGAACTGGAAGCTATCAACGTGGAGCTGGAAAACACCAACAAGGGCGTGGTCGCCCTCTATTCCGAACTGGAGAAGGCCACCGAGGACGTGCGCGAGGCCAGTGAGTCGAAGAGTCGCTTCTTCACCAACATGACCCATGAGATCCGCACGCCGATCAACATCGTCGAGAACATCAGCAAGCTGCTGCTCCAGGGCGTCGACGGCCCGCTCAACGAAGAGCAGTACAAGCAGGTGACCTTCATCAGCGAAGCCGCCGCCGAACTCTCGGCTGTGGTGAATGACCTGCTCGATCTGTCCAAGGCCGAGTCGGGACGGATCGACATCATTCCAGTACGTTTCACCCTCGATGATTTCGTCCATGAGCTTCGCCAGCTCACCAGTGCCATCGCCTTGCGCTTCCCGTTGCTGCAATGGGAAGTGGACAGCGCGCCTGGTGACATCGAACTGGAGACCGACCGGCACAGACTCTTCCAGATCATGCGCAACCTGATCGACAACGCCTTCAAGTACACCCCCAGTGGCAAGGTCAGCGTGCGCATTTACCTCCCGGACGAGCAAAGCGTGGAGTTCCTCGTGGAAGACACCGGTATCGGCATCGCACCGGAAAATCACGTCCGTGTATTCGAGGAGTTCCTGCGGGTGCGCGGACAGGACCAGGCCAAGGTCCAGGGTACCGGGCTCGGGCTGCCGCTGGCCCGGCGCCTGGCGAGGCTGCTGCGCGGCGACATCAGCCTGGACAGCGCGCTGGGGCGTGGCAGCCGTTTTCTGCTGCGCATCGCTCGCTTTCATGAACTTACCGAGAGCGAGCCGCGCAACCTCGACCTTTCCGGCGTCAGCATCCTGCTCATCGATGACAGCGAGGCGGATCGGTACTTCCTCGCGCACCTGCTACAGCCCTATCACCCAGTGATCTTCGAGGCCGCCACTGCGGCGTCGAGCATCGACAAGCTGTTCGCCGTACGGCCGGACATCATCTTCCTCGACCTGGACCTTCCCGACATCGCCGGGGAGGACCTGCTGGAAAGCATGGATTGGAGCCTGCATTCAAGGGTTCTGATCTGTACCGCCAAGATTCTCGACGAGGCGCGCCTGGAGCGGCTCGGCCGCCAGAGCCGGGCGATCCTGCAAAAGTCCCAGCCGGACTATAGCGAGCAGGTGCTGCACCATGTGCGGCGCCTGACGGAGGAACAAAGTGATGGACAATAAGAGAGTCCTGATCATCGACGACCTCGCAGCCAACCGCTATGTGCTGCGCAAGATCGTCGCCAACGACCCGAGTTTCGAAATCATCGAGGCACGGACCGGTGCTGAAGGCCTGGCCTTGATGATGAAAGGCGTCGACCTGGTGATCCTCGACATCAACCTGCCCGACATGACCGGTTTCGAACTGATCCAGACCGCCGAGAAACACCTCGGCCCGTCGCGCCTGCCGGCGATCATCAACATCTCCGCCACCTTCGTCAGTAGCAGCGACAAGGCCAAGGGGATCAACACCGGTGCCAGGGCCTATTTGACCCACCCGATCAACCCCGAGGAGGTGATGGCGACCATCGCCAGCCTCATGAAGAGCAACAACCGCGTCGAAAGACTCGAGCGGCAGCGCAACCGGGCGAAGGCGCGCAACGAGCAGTTGAGCAAGGAGAAGATCATGCTGCAGCGCTTCATGCGCTCCTTCACCCACGACCTGCGCTCACCCTTGTCCGCTGCGGTGATGGCCACGGGATTGATGCGCGGCAACCCGTCGCGACGTACCGACGAACTCCTTGCCATCCTGGAAAACAACCTGAAGCGCATCGATGAGATGGTGGCCAACCTGCTGGACATTTCCCATGTCAGCGTAGGAGGCGGCATCAAGCTGGTGGGGACGCAGCTCGACCTGCCTTCGCTGTTGCGCGACGCCGTAGCCAATCTGGCGCTGCACTTGACCAATCCCCTGGAACTGGAAACCGACGAGGACTCCGGCGTGGTGGTCTGGGATCGGGCGGCGTTCGTGCGCATCTTCGACAACCTGGTGGGCAACGCCGCCAAGCATGGCAAGGCGGGTGCACCGATCCGTATCACCCAGACCAGCAAGGACGGTTGGGTTCACCTCACAGTGTGCAACGAGGGCCTGTTTCCGGATGACGTGCTGAAGAACCTCGCCACGCCCTATTTCATCTCCACCCAGAGCGATGCGAAGGGCTGGGGGCTGGGCCTGCCCATCGTGAAGGCTCTGACCGAAAGCTTTGGTGGCGGGGTGCAATTCAGCAACACCAACGACCTGGCCTGCGTCGAGCTGCGCCTGCCGGCTGCGATCCCCACGGTCAGCCTGTAGGAGCGAGCTTGCTCGCGAACAATCCGTGGGATGGGTCGAGCGGAGCGATATCCATCTCCGATGGGGCCACTGCGTGGCCTTGGCGAATGAATTCGCCCCTACAAGAGCGGGCAGGACTGCGTCCTGCATAGCGATTGAAATCGCCCCCACAGGGGGTGTGCCCCACAGGACTGCAGCTCGGCGCTGCGTCATTTCGCGAACGAACTCACCCCCACGGGATCCAACGCCAGCTTCTTCAACTCGTGCTTCAGGACCTTGCCGGTGGCCGCGGCGGGAAGGGCGGCCAGCACGCGGATTTCCATCGGGCGCTTGTAAGGTGAAAGCCGGTCGGCGAGAAACGCTTTCAGCCCGCCCGCATCGAAGCCAGCGGGATCGGCCACCTGGAGGAAGGCCACCACCTCTTCATTGCCCTCCACCGCACGTCCCACCACCGCCGAGAGCACCACACCGGGGTAGGCATTGAGCACTGCTTCCACTTCCGGCGGATAGACGTTGAAGCCCGAACGGATGATCAGCTCCTTGCTGCGGCCGACGATGAACAGCGCGCCGTCGCTGGCCTGGCGGGCCAGGTCTCCGGTATTCAGCCAGCCGTCCGCAGTGAGGACCTCGGCCGTCTGCTCGGGCGCACAGTAGTAACCCTTCATCACGTTGGGGCCACGCACCCACAGCTCGCCCACTTCACCGGCCGCAACCTCGTGCTGGCGCTGATTGTCCAGCAGGCGGATTTCCAGGCCGGGAATCGGCCGACCCACGGAGGTATCACGCCGCGGTTCGTCGATGCGGGTCTGGCTCACCGTCGGCGCGCTTTCGGTCAGGCCGTAGCCGTTGTGCAGCGGGATACCGAAGCGCGTCTCCACTGCCTGCTTGAGGGTTTCGTCCAGCGGCGAACCCCCGGCATACATGAAGCGCAAGTGCGGTGCCTTCAGCGCCAGGCGGCCGGCATCGGCCAGTTCCAGCAGCTTTGCGTACATGGCGGGCACGCCCTGCATCAGGGTCACGCCGTCCTCGCGCAAGGCGCGGGCCAGTTCTTCAGGGTCGAAGCGCGGCTCGAGCTGCAGGGCCGCGCCGGCGAAGAGGCTTGCCAGGCATACGGCGGAGAGGCCGTAGACATGGGAAATGGGCAGTACCGCGTAGACCCGGTCGCTGCTGCCAAGCTGGCGCAGCAGGCTGGCAGAGTGGGCGATGTAGAGCAGGTTGCGATGGGTCAGCATCACGCCCTTGGGCGCGCCGGTGGTGCCAGTGGTGTAGATCATCGCCGCCACCTGGCGGGTCGGATCGGCATCCACGGGTTCCGGTTGGCAATCCTCGTTCAGTGGACCGAGGTGGTAACTGCCGAGGCATCCCAGCGTTCGCACTTCGGCTCCGGCCTGTTCGGCATGGGCCGCCGCATCGCGGGAGACGGAACTGCCATAGAGCACTCGGCGGGCCCCGCAGTGCTGGCGGATGTTCTCGATTTCACCGGGCGACAGACGTGCGTTGATCACCACGGCCCAGGCATCGAGCTGGCTGAGGGCGAGCAGGGCGGC